>Ga0114962_10004849_pt1 | contig 10639 bp, 7 predicted proteins | sample C_130820_MF_Meta_FD_87017 | JGI IMG/M metagenome (GOLD analysis project Ga0114962, IMG submission 87017) | Freshwater microbial communities from Lake Croche, Canada to study carbon cycling - C_130820_MF_MetaG | ecosystem: Environmental > Aquatic > Freshwater > Lake | place: Lake Croche, Canada...
CATCGTGTTCATGAGCGTTGAGATGATGCTTAACGCAGCGAACTTGGCGTTCGTCAGTGCTGCTCACACCACTGGAACTCTCGATGGTCAGATCGCTGCTTTCTTCGTCATGGTGGTTGCCGCCGCTGAAGTTGTAGTCGGTCTTGCCATCATCGTGACAATCTTCCGTACCCGTCGCTCGGCTTCAATTGATGAAGCCAGTCTGCTTAAGTACTAAGGAATAGGTATGACTGCCGCTCTCATTGGATTGCCACTACTAGGCGCCACCGTTCTGCTTCTGGGCGGACGTCGCACAAATGCATGGGGTCACTTGCTTGCCGTACTTATGTCGGCATCTTCATTCTTTGTTGGTCTGACACTGTTCATTCAGATGATCGGTCGTCCGAGTGAAGAGCGCGCTGTTCATCAGCACCTCTTTGACTGGATTAGCGTTGGAAGCTTCAAGGTTCCATTTGACTTGCAGGTAGATCAACTGTCGATGGTGTTTGTTCTGCTCATCACGGGCGTTGGCACACTCATTCACATCTACTCAATTGGGTACATGGAACATGATGAGAATCGTCGTCGCTTCTTCGCGTACTTGAACCTCTTCGTCGCTGCCATGTTGCTGTTGGTTCTGGCCGACAACTACTTGTTGCTCTACGTCGGTTGGGAAGGCGTAGGTCTTGCTTCGTACTTGCTGATTTCGTTCTACCAGCACAAGCCATCTGCGGCTGCTGCTGGCAAAAAGGCATTCATCGTTAACCGTGTTGGTGACGTCGGCCTTTCGATTGCAGTCATGTTGATGGTCACTACCTTCGGTACGGTTACTTTTGGTGGCGTTTCAGCGGCTGCCCATCAGGCAACAGGCCAGCAGATTACCTGGATCGGTCTTGCGCTGCTTCTTGCTGCTTGCGGTAAAAGTGCACAGTTCCCATTGCAGTCTTGGTTGCTTGATGCCATGGAAGGCCCGACTCCAGTATCTGCACTTATTCACGCGGCCACCATGGTTACCGCTGGTGTCTACTTGATCACTCGCGCACACGCCATCTTTGATCTTTCATCAACTGCACGCACTGCTGTAGTGACCATCGGCGCAATTACGCTGCTCATGGGTGCTTACATTGGAACTGCTAAGGATGACATCAAGAAGGGCCTTGCTGGTTCAACTATGAGCCAGATTGGCTACATGATTTTGGCTGCCGGTCTTGGCCCAGTCGGTTACGTCTTTGCAATCTTCCACTTGCTTACTCACGGTCTATTCAAGGCTGGTCTGTTCTTGGGTGCTGGATCGGTAATGCACGGCATGAATGATGATGTGAACATGCGTCACTATGGTGCGCTGCGTACATCGCTCAAGATCACTTACGTGACATTTGGTCTTGGTTACTTGGCCATTCTCGGTGTTCCACCATTCGCAGGCTTCTGGAGCAAGGATGAAATCATCCGCGTCGCCTTTGAACAGAATTTCTGGATCGGTCTGTGCACGCTAATTGGCGCCGGTGTCACTGCGTTCTACATGACTCGCATGATGGCAATGACCTTCTTCGGTGAAGCTCGTTGGGAAAAGGGTGTTCACCCGCATGAGTCTCCACTTGTCATGACTGCGCCGATGATGATTCTTGCAATCGGCTCGGTATTTGGTGGTTTGCTACTTAAGTTTGTTGGCAACATTGAAACTTGGCTTGAGCCAGTGACTGGTATCGGCACAGGCCGTACTGGTGGCATCCCAGCTCCAGTATTGATGCCATTAACTCTTGTCATCATTGCTCTTGGAGCTCTCTACGGCTGGACCAAGTATGGTCGTCGTCCGGTTCCGGTCGTTGCTCCATCTGATGTGAGCATCTTTACTCGCGCAGCCCGTGCGGATGTGTATGGCGATGCTTTAAACGAAGCAGTCTTCATGCGCCCAGGCCAGTACCTTACTCGCGCACTTGTGTGGTTTGACTCAAAAGGTATTGATGGCAGCATCGGTGCACTTTCGGCAGCCATTGGCGGGCTGTCCGCTCGTGGTCGTCGCATCCAAAACGGTTATGCAAGGTCCTACGCACTGACCATGCTGGGCGGCGCTGTCTTGATTGCATTCGTTCTACTCCTAGTGAGGCTCTAACTATGTTGTTGACCACTTTGATGTTGGTTCCACTTATTGGAGCTGCTTTGGTTTTTGCACTGCCAGCTGGCCGCGATCTTTTGGCTAAGCAAGTCGCTCTCGCTATCTCACTTGTGACTACTGGACTCGCTATCTTCATCGGTGTCACGATGGACAACACCAACGGCGGATTGCAGTTTGTCGAGAAGTACAGCTGGATTCGTTCATTCGGTATTTCATGGTCACTCGGCGTTGATGGCATCTCTGCTGTTCTTATCGTGATGGCAACCATCTTGGTGCCACTAGTGATCATTGCTGGTTGGAACGATGTTGAGAAGATTGGTCGGGGAACTGTTAAGGGTTTCTTCTCGCTGATTCTGCTGCTGGAAGTTTTCATGGTTGGTGTATTCGCAGCTACTGACCTTTTCTTGTTCTACGTATTCTTCGAAGCGATGCTGATTCCGGTTTACTTCCTAATCGGCCGCTTCGGTGGACCACAGCGTGCATACGCTGCCATGAAGTTCTTGCTCTACTCACTCGTGGGTGGACTCTTCATGCTGGCTTCACTCATCGGCCTGTATGTAGTTTCTGGTCGCGAACTTGGCGCGGGCACATTCGACTTCGTAGCGCTAACTGGTTTGCACATGGATCCAGGCACACAGAAGATGCTGTTCCTTGGTTTCTTCTTTGCCTTCGCTGTCAAGGCTCCAATGGTTCCGTTCCACACTTGGCTTCCAGATGCAGCTGCTGAATCAACACCAGGTACCGCAACACTGCTCGTAGGCGTTCTGGATAAGGTCGGCACCTTCGGCATGATCCGTTACCTGCTTCCGATCTTCCCAGATGCAAGCAAGTACTACACCCCGGTCATTATTGGCCTCGCTGTAGTCAGCATCTTCTATGGCGCACTTCTAGCAATCGGTCAGACCGACATGATGCGCCTGGTTGCGTTCTCGTCCGTCTCACACTTTGGTTTCATTGTGATGGGCATCTTCGCTATGACTTCAGCTGGTTTGAGTGGCTCGACCTTGTACATGGTCAACCATGGCTTCTCAACAGGCGCGTTATTCCTAGTGGTGGGATTCCTTGCGTCACGCCGAGGCTCTAAGAAGATTGAAGACTTTGGCGGCGTGCAAAAAATTGCGCCGATCCTGACCGGCGTGTTCTTGATTTCAGGTCTGTCATCATTAGCGCTTCCAGGTCTTTCGAGCTTCGTTTCAGAGTTCATGGTCCTTGTCGGAACATTCAGCGTCTACAAGGGAGCTGCCATTGTTGCTACCTTCGGTATCGTGCTCGCTGCGGTCTACATCTTGTGGCTTTACCAGCGCACCGCGACTGGTGTTGCATCGCAAGAAGTTGCAGACACTGTCACAGAAATCTCACATCGCGAACTTGTGGCTATCGTTCCAATTTTGGCCATCATTATCGCATTAGGTTTCTTCCCGCAGGTCGCTCTTCGAGTAATCAACCCAGCCATCAGCCAGGTGCAAACCTATGTAGGTGCCTCTGATGCGGTGCCAACTGTCTTGCAAGATGGACCTCCAGCCGGCATGACTCCAGTAGAGGGCGATAAGTAATGAAATCTTCATTTGAATATGCAGCACTCGCACCAATCGTTCTCCTGCTCACTGCAGGTGTTCTTGGTGTGCTTGTCGAAGCATTTGTTCCACGTGTCTACCGTCGTACGTCACAGTTGTTTCTCGTGCTTGGCAGCCTTGTGGTCTCGCTCGCTTATGTGATCATTAGTGCAACCAAGGAGTTACCTGGTGGAGCTGACCAAAATGGTGGTCAGACTCACGGTCTGCGCCAGTTGGCGGCCAATGGCGCTGCTGCTGTAGATGGCGCCGGCTTGTTCTTGCAGGGCACAATCATCCTTATTGCAATTGTTTCAGTGTTCCTAATTGCTGAGCGTCAGATTGATCCGCAAGGAGATGCATTCGCAGCTCGCTCATCCACACTTCCAGGTAGCGAAGATGAGCGTCAGTTCACTGCTCAGGGTTGGTTGCAGACTGAAATTTGGCCCCTGTTTCTGTTCAGTGTTGGTGGCATGGTGTTATTTCCAGTCGCCAATGACTTCCTGACCATGTTCGTGGCCCTTGAAGTGTTCTCGCTGCCGCTGTACTTGATGGCTGGTCTCGCTCGTCGTCGTCGTTTGCTCAGCCAGGAAGCTGCACTTAAGTACTTTGTACTAGGTGCCTTCTCAAGCGCATTCTTCTTGTTTGGCTCTGCACTGATTTATGCAGTAACCGCTTCCTTGCAGTTCGGCCCGATCTCTACAGCACTGACCAACACCACTCAAGACGGTCTAGTGCTGGCCGGTATTGGTCTGGTTGCGGTTGGCCTGCTGTTCAAGGTTGGCGCAGTGCCCTTTCATCAGTGGACACCAGATGTGTACCAAGGTTCACCAACACCAATCACTGCCTTCATGGGTGCTGCGACCAAGATCACCGCTTTCGGCGCGCTGCTTCGTGTGTTCTACGTAGCCTTCGGTGGCATGCGTTGGGACTGGCGTCCAATGTTCTGGGTCGTTGCAATTTTGACCATGCTTATCGGCTCACTATTGGCTGTGACGCAGACTGACATTAAGCGCATGCTTGCCTTCTCTTCGGTTGCACACGCTGGATTCATTCTTTTGGGCGTTATCGCGACAAGTGCGAATGGTCTGTCTAGCACGCTGCTTTATCTATTTGCATACGGTTTCACGACGCTTGGCACTTTCGCGATTGTTTCGCTTGTTCGTGATGCATCCGGTGAAGCAAATCACTTGTCTCAGTGGGCCGGTCTTGGTAAGAAGTCACCGGTTGTGGCATCAATTTTCGGCCTATTCCTTTTGGCACTTGCTGGAATCCCGCTAACAAGTGGTTTCACGGCTAAGTTCGCAATCTTCTCAGCAGCAATTGAAGGCGGAGCGACTCCACTTGTCATCGTGGCTGTAGTTGCTAGCGCCATTGCGGCCTTCTTCTACGCTCGTGTCATTGTGCTGATGTTCTTCACTGAACCACCAGTAGATGGCCCAAGTGTGGTTGTGCCAAGTTGGTTCACTAAGGCAGCAATCGGCATCAGTGTTGCCGTCACAATCTTGATTGGTGTGGCGCCTCAGCCACTCATTGATCTTGTGCAGCACGCTGGTCTGTTCGTTCGCTAATTCTCATCGGGCGACCGACTGCATTCAGTGCAAGGATAGACACCATGACCGCGATGTTTTCTGATGAATTGGCCCCTCTAGAGGCTGATTTACTCGTGGGCTTAGCAGCTGTTGAAGACCGTCTGCGTGCTGAGATTACTAGCGATTATGAACTGGCTGACATCACCGCTCGCCACCTTGTTGAGGCTGGCGGCAAGCGTTTCCGGCCCCTCTTAGTACTACTTGCTTCACAGTTTGGCACTCCTGAATCCGAAGGCGTCATTCCCGCTGCTGTTGTCGTTGAACTTACGCACCTTGCAACGTTGTATCACGATGACGTGATGGACGAAGCACCTGTTCGTCGTGGTGCACAGTCGGCAAACAGTCGCTGGGGTAATACAGTTGCCATCTTGAGTGGCGACTTCTTGTTCGCACGCTCATCCAAGTTGCTTGCTGACCTAGGTCCTGAGGCCGTGCGCGTTCAAGCTGAAACATTTGAACGGCTTGTTATTGGTCAACTCAGTGAGAGCGTTGGCCCCAAGCCTGGTCAAGATCCAGTGGAGCACCACCTCCAGGTACTTGCTGACAAGACAGGCTCTCTGATTGCTGCAGCTGGTCGATATGGCGCAATGATGAGTGGCGTTAGTCCTGAGCTCACCGACTTGATTGCAAACTTTGGTGAGGCAATCGGTATTGCATTCCAGCTGAGTGATGATCTTCTGGACATTGAGTCCGATGTGTCGGGCAAGACTCCTGGCACGGACCTACGCGAAGGCATTCGTACACTGCCTGTGCTTCTCGCGCTTGCCGATACAAGCACTGACGAAGTGTTGCGTGACTTATTGAGTCGTCCACTTCCTGATGATGCCGAGCATGCTGTAGCACTCTCTGGTTTGCGCGCCCATCCAGCAATGGCTCAAGCACGTGAAGTTCTTGATTCGTGGGTTGCTAAGGCTCGCGAAGCACTTGTTCCACTTCCAGATGGTGATGTTAAGAAAGCTCTTGAGACCCTTTGCGCTGGGATCGCTGACCGCGCAATCTAGCCAGAAAGTTCACAGAATTCTGTGGATATTGTGTGACATTTCCGCCTTATTGCGTTGCTGATGTAAGACTTTCCCTAACACAAGAACAAGGCTTAAGGCTTGGCTTGTGAGAATCACGACAAGCAATAGTTCTCTTAATTTCAGGTCACAAATGTGCGAGTGTGAGCCTCAACTTGAAAGGTTGAAAATAATGAGGTCCAAGTTTAAGACCGCAGGCGCAGGTGCACTAGCTGTTGCAGTTCTTTGCGCAGGCGTCGGTCCAGTAGTAGCTCAATCGCACAAATCAAGTAAGAATCAGGATTCGACCAGCCAGGCGCCTGCCGCTAAGGGCAAGAAGGCAGATAAACCAAACAGTGATCGCACGCCAAAGCCGCATCCAGTGGTGACTGCTTCTGCACAACTTGCTGCTCTGCAGGTTGCAGTGCAAACTGCGCAAGATGCCCAGAAGTCTGCATTAGATGCAGCTCAGATACATTTTGAAACCTCAACCGCCGATGCCAAGGCGACTTTGGATGCCGCAGTGACTGCAGCTGCCACACAAGTTGCCAAGGCAATTGCGCGTGAAACTTTTGATGCCGCAACCGTTGGTGCTCGTACAGCACGTGAAGCAGAAGTAAAGGCAGCAAGAATCACTTTTGACACTGCGGTTGATAACGCACTAGCAACTTATGACGCTGCTGTAGCTACTGGTAATGTGCTTGCTGCTCGAGTTGCTTTCCGTGCAAGTGTTAATCAGGCACAAGCCACTTCCCGAACTGCGCATGATGCAGCTCGCGCAACTGAAAAGGCTGCCAAGGCTCTAGCAGGTGCATCATTCCTCGCTGCTGCAGCGGCCGCCACCACGGATGCCCAACGCACTGCAGCGCTTGATGCGTTGAAAGCTGCTAACAAGGCGGCTAATAGTGCGGGAGAAGCTGGTCAGGAAGCTGCCAAGACTGCGTTCGAAGTAGCCCGCAAGGCTGCTGCTGATGCTTACATGGCGGCAACGGGTGAGACAAAGCCACCGATTGGTCCTGGTCAGCGTGGCGAAGGCCCAAGCGACCACAAAGGTCTTGAGGGTTCACAAGGCTCAAAGGGCAATCATCAGGGCCCTAAGGGTCTTCGCGGTCACGGTCGATAGGACCGCCAAGTACCTGCTCTACAAATAAGTGTGGGCCACCAGAAAACTGGTGGCCCACACTTTTATGTCTGTGTTTAACGAGAATTAGCCTGCAAGTAGTGGCTGGTAGTTAAACCTGCCAAGTATCCTTGCCAGCAAGCAGGCTAGCGAGGTCACCTGCACCAGCATCCTGTGCATTGGAGATTTGTTCTTGAACTAGGCGATCGTAAGACGGACGCTTGATGTCGCGGAAGACACCAATTGGAGTGTCCTGCAAAGTTTCTGGATGTGACAAGCGCGTCAATCCAAATGCATAGGTCGGATCAGTCGCATGAGCATCATGAACGACGATGTCTGCCTCATCCACATCAGCAAGGGCAGCAACACTTAGCGTGCCGTCAGCTCTGCGAACTACACATCGATCGTCGTTCGCACCAAAGATGATCTTCTGACCATGCTCTAGGCGGATAGTGACATCGTCCTTCTGGTCTGCATCCTTGAGTGGCTCCCAGGCGCCGTCGTTGAAGATGTTGCAGTTCTGGTAAATCTCAATCAGGGCAGTGCCTTCATGAGCAGCAGCCGCGCGAAGTACGGACTGCAAGTGCTGACGGTCACTGTCGATTGAACGAGCTACGAAGGTTGCTTCGGCACCGATTGCTACCGAAAGCGGATTGAACGGATAATCAACCGAGCCCATTGGTGTGCTCTTAGTGATCTTGCCCGCCTCAGAAGTCGGTGAGTACTGACCCTTGGTCAAACCGTAGATACGGTTGTTGAACAACAAGATCTTGAGGTTCACGTTGCGACGTAGTGCGTGAATCAGGTGGTTACCACCGATAGACAGGGCGTCACCATCACCAGTCACAACCCAGACCGACAAGTCAGGACGCGAGACTGACAGGCCTGTCGCAATTGCAGGGGCGCGACCGTGAATTGAGTGAACACCGTAGGTGTTCATGTAGTACGGGAAGCGACTTGAGCAACCGATACCTGAAACGAAGACGATGTTCTCTTTCTTCAGACCTAGTTCAGGCATGAAGCTCTGTACGGCAGCCAAGATTGCGTAGTCGCCACAACCTGGGCACCAGCGAACTTCCTGATCAGACTTGAAGTCTTTTGCAGACTGCTTCACATCGGTCTTAGGAACGAGTGAGAGCGAAGCAAATGTTTCAGACATTAGTCACCACATTCTTGATGGCATCCATCAGTTCTTGAGTCTTGAAAGGTAAGCCGCGGACTTGGTTGTAGCCAATGGCATCCACGAGGTACTTGGCACGCAGCATCATCGAGAGCTGACCTAGGTTCATCTCTGGCACGACGACTTTGTCGTAGCTCTTTAGCACTTGCTCGGTGTTCGCTGGGAACGGATTCAAGTGGCGCAGGTGAGCGTGTGCAACATCAATGCCTTCAAGGCGTAGACGACGGCACGCTGACTCGACTGGTCCGTAAGTTGAACCCCAGCCAATGACAAGCACTTTCGCCTTGCCACTTGGGTCATCTACAACAAGTGGATCAATGGTGTTAGCAATGCCATCCACTTTGGCCTGGCGAATGCGCGTCATGAAGTCATGGTTTGCGGGATCGTACGAGATACTTCCGCTTCCGTCAGCCTTCTCGATTCCACCGATGCGATGCTCAAGACCTTCAACACCTGGAATTGCCCAAGGACGAGCCAAAGTTTCTGGATCGCGCTTGAACGGCCAGAACACTTCAGCGCCATCAGGCATGGTGTGGTTGGTGGCATCTGCAAACTTCACATGTAAATCAGGCAGGGTAGCCACATCTGGAACGCGCCATGGCTCTGAACCATTGGCCAAGTAACCGTCAGACAGCAAGAACACTGGAGTGCGGTAGGTGATTGCGATACGCACTGCTTCAATCGCTGCATCAAAACAGTCCGCAGGTGATTGTGGCGCAACAATGGGAACTGGAGCTTCGCCATTGCGACCATACATAGCCTGTAAAAGGTCAGCTTGTTCAGTCTTAGTCGGCAAACCGGTTGAAGGACCACCACGCTGCACATCGATGATGATGAGTGGAAGTTCTAGCGACACTGCAAGGCCGATTGATTCGCTCTTGAGCGCAACACCAGGACCTGAAGTTGTAGTGACACCAATGAAGCCTGCGTAGCTCGCGCCTATGGCTGCACCAATGGCGCCAATCTCATCTTCAGCTTGGACTGTGCGAACACCAAAGTTCTTGTGCTTGCTGAGTTCATGCAGAATGTCTGAAGCCGGCGTGATTGGGTAGGAACCCAAGAACAGTGGCAGTTCTGACTGAACTGATGCTGCAATCAGGCCGTACGACAACGCAAGGTTGCCACTGATACTGCGATAGGTTCCAGCAGGCATCTCGGCTGGCTTCACTACGAACTGGCTAGCAAAGCTTTCAGTTGTTTCGCCAAAACTCCAACCGGCCTGCAGGGCCTTCTTGTTGGCAGCCAAGATCTCTGGCTTCTTGCCGAACTTGGCATCGAGGAACTCAATCGTTGGTTCAACCGGACGAGTGAACATCCATAACAACATGCCGAGCGCAAACATGTTCTTGGCGCGCTCAGCTTCCTTCTTGGTGATGTCGAATTCAGCAAGCGCTTCAACGGTCATCGAGGTCAACGCAATGGGATGCAGGTTGTAGCCGTCGAGACTGCCATCTTCAAGGGGGTTAGTTTCGTAACCGACCTTATTCAGGGCGCGCTCGGCAAATTCATCTGTATTAATAATGAGGTCGCCACCTGGACGAAGTTCCTTGAGGTTTGCCTTTAAGGCAGCCGGATTCATTGCAACCAATACATGGGCGAAGTCGCCCGGCGTCATGATGTCGTGATCACCAAAGTGCAACTGGAAGGCAGACACACCCGGCAGGGTTCCGGCCGGTGCGCGGATCTCAGCAGGGAAGTCAGGCAGTGTTGTAAGGTCATTGCCGAAGGCTGCAGTGGTTGAGGTAAAGCGGTCGCCTGTGAGTTGCATGCCGTCGCCGGAGTCTCCAGCAAAGCGAATACTTACTTGGTCTAATTCGACGACTTCTTTTGCCACGAAATCTGCGTTCCTCACCTAAAAGTTGATGTTCTTATGCTTTCACACATTGGAACATCTGGGAAACGCAGGGAGAATATGGGTCCAGTGCTGCGTCCCACAATGTTCTCGCAATAGTGGCTTGTCCCCTAAAGTCTTAGGTATGACGAACCAGACTCCCGCGCCCGTGATTCGGGTACTCGAAGCAGGTCTGGCCTGCTGCGGGGTGGAAGCTGGGGCTGTCGACATCGTGGACCATGCGCTTGAGTCGGTTTTAGTGGATGCCAGCGCTGG
>Ga0114962_10004850_pt1 | contig 10638 bp, 9 predicted proteins | sample C_130820_MF_Meta_FD_87017 | JGI IMG/M metagenome (GOLD analysis project Ga0114962, IMG submission 87017) | Freshwater microbial communities from Lake Croche, Canada to study carbon cycling - C_130820_MF_MetaG | ecosystem: Environmental > Aquatic > Freshwater > Lake | place: Lake Croche, Canada...
CTCTCTACGATGCTGAATACACGGCAGTAATCGCAAATCGAGTGAGTACCGCAGCTCTCGTTTCAAGTCGATTAGTCGGAAAACATTGTGAAACTGGTGACATTCTGATTAAAGAGATGAATTTTCCCAGTGATGTTGCAGTGGGCGATTTAATTGCAATTCCTGCCACAGGTGCTTACGGCCGCAGCATGGCGAGCAATTACAACCATGTGCCACGACCACCAGTTGTCGCAGTTCGCAATGGCAAAGCGCGCGTTATTGTGCGCCGTGAGACAGAGGCCGATCTACTAGGGCTAGATATTTAATAACCACTTCTATGCTCAAGCAGCAATCAGGTGCGGCATTGAGCCATTTTGTGCGAGAGTTATCCCATGAAAGCCACTCCAACAACGGTCAAAATTGGCCTACTCGGCTGTGGCGTCGTCGGTTCAGAAGTTGCTCGCTTACTTCTTGCCGACAAGAAGGAGCTCAGTACTCGCGCTGGTATTTCGATCGAACTCACTGCGATTGCAGTTCGCGATAAAAAGATTGCGCGCGAGGGAATTCCCGCCAATCTTCTCACTGATGATCTATCTGGCCTAGTCAATAATCCAGAGATCGATTTAGTCATCGAAGTACTCGGTGGCATTAACCCAGCCAAGGAACTTATTCTCGCTGCGATCGCATCTGGAAAATCTGTGGTCACTGCTAATAAATCACTCCTTGCCCAATCTGGTGCCGAGCTTTATGCCGCAGCAGATAAGAAAGGTGTAGATCTTTATTACGAAGCAGCAGTAGGCGGTGCTATTCCGATTCTGCGGCCACTTCGCGAATCACTCGTGGGCGATCATGTGCGCCGGGTAATGGGCATAGTAAATGGAACAACAAATTACATTTTGACCAAGATGGATGAAGATGGCGCAGCATTTGGCGATGTCTTGAAAGAGGCGCAGAAACTCGGCTTTGCCGAAGCCGATCCCACTGCAGATGTCGAAGGTATTGATGCTGCAGCGAAGGCGGCAATCCTTGCCAGCTTGGCATTCCATAGCCGGGTCAGCGATAGCGCAGTCTTTCGCGAAGGTATTAGCAAGATTTCTGCCACAGACATTGCCGTTGCAAAATCAATGGATCACGTCATCAAACTTCTTGCAATTGCTGAGCTCACTGCAAATAATGAGATCTCAGTTCGAGTCCATCCCACTTTAATTCCGCGCAGCCATCCACTTGCTGCAGTACGCAACTCTTTTAACGCAGTATTTCTGACTGCCGATTCTGCTGGAGATTTAATGTTCTATGGTCGCGGCGCAGGTGGTGCACCAACTGCCAGTGCAGTTCTTGGAGATGTGGTTGCGATTTCGCGCCACTTAGCAACTGGCGCAGTTGGCGCGCCAGAGAGTGACTATGCCGATCGTGCGATTGCACCGATTGGCCAGATAAAGACTCAATATCTCATTCGCCTCGATGTTGCAGATCGCTCTGGTGTTCTTGCTGCAATTGCCCAGTGTTTTGCTGACAATAAGGTCTCGATTCAGACAGTTCGCCAGAGTGGCCGCGGAAGTGATGCCGAGTTAATCGTGGTCACACATAGCGCTGCTGAAAGTGCACTTGCTGCAACAGTTGCCGCCCTTGGCAAACTCGACATGGTGCGCGATGTGGCAAGTGTGATTCGCGTTGAAGGTGGCGCATAAAAATGAAGCTGCCATTTAATTTTCCTAATGTAAATCTTCCCGGCAGTAAGCGCGGTTCTCATCAATGGCGTGGAGTCATTGAGGAATATCGCAAGCGCTTGCCGGTGAGTTCGAAGACTCCAGTAATCACTCTGCGCGAAGGTGGCACGCCACTTATTCAAGCCCAACACTTATCTGAAATTTTAGGAAATGAAATTTGGCTTAAGTTTGAGGGCGCCAATCCCACTGGATCATTTAAAGATCGTGGCATGACCATGGCAATTTCTAAGGCAGCAGAGGATGGCGCTAAAGCTGTCATTTGCGCATCCACTGGCAACACCAGCGCAAGTGCTGCGGCTTATGCAACAAAGGCGGGAATGATTCCTGCGGTTCTGGTTCCACAAGGCAAGATTGCAATGGGCAAATTAGCGCAGGCAGTTATTCACGGCGCCACACTTTTGCAAGTTGATGGAAACTTTGATGATTGTTTAACGCTGGCGCGCGATTTATCTGAGCACTATCCAGTTGCACTCGTTAACTCAGTAAATCCCTATCGCATCGAGGGACAGAAGACTGCAAGTTTTGAAGTTGTAGACATGTTGGGCGATGCACCAGATCTTCATGTTTTGCCAGTGGGTAATGCTGGAAACATCACTGCATATTGGAAGGGTTACCAGGAATATCGCAGCGATAATATTTCGCGCCAATTGCCACAGATGTGGGGCTTCCAAGCTGCAGGATCTGCACCAATTGTTCTGGGCAAAATTGTTGAAAAGCCCGACACCATTGCAACAGCGATTCGGATTGGAAATCCAGCATCGTGGCAGCAAGCAATTGCAGCGCGCGATGAATCAGGTGGCTTAATAGATAGCGTCACTGATGAAGAAATTTTAAGTGCCTATCGCTTAATTGCAGGTCGCGAAGGTGTCTTCGTTGAGCCATCTAGCGCTGCTGGACTTGCTGGATTAATTAAGTACAAAGCCCTCGGTAAATTGCCTAAGGGAAAGCGCATTGTTATTACTGTGACTGGACATGGCCTCAAAGATGTTCAATGGGCGCTAGAAGGTGCAGCAGATCCAGTTGTGGTTCCAGTTAACGCTGAGGCAGCAGCGGCTGCGCTGGGTTTGGCGAAGTAGAGTTACATCATGGTGAAGCCAACTTTTCGCGCAACTCCGATTAAAGTCACCGTTCCTGCAACAAGTGCAAATCTTGGTCCTGGCTTTGATTCACTAGCCCTGGCAGTAAATCTCTTTGATACCTACATTGCTCAGATTCTCGACGATGTGGAATTTGATATTGATGTAGTTGGCGAAGGCGCCGCAGATGTGCGCACTGATGAGAAGAATTTAATTATTCGCTCGATGATGGCTGGCTTTGAATTTATGGGTGGTAAGCCACGCGGCATTGCACTTCGTGCCATGAATGTGATTCCCCATGGCCGTGGCCTTGGTTCATCGGCTGCGGCAATTGTTGGCGGCCTCTCACTCTCACGCGCAATCATTCTTTCCGGCAATGAGCGCATGAGCGATGATGAGTTACTGAATTTAGCGACTGAAATTGAGGGCCATCCCGATAACGTTGCAGCGGCTTTGCTTGGTGGTGCAACGATTGCGTGGCAAGAGATTCAACATGGTGAGAATTTGGCGCGAGCGGTAAAGATTGCAGTAGATCCACGAATTCACGTCCTTGCCTTCGTTCCTAAGAATTCACTCTCCACATCTAAGGCGCGCAAACTTCTGCCTGAGAGCATTTCGCATAAGGATGCAACTACAAATTCCACACATACCGCTCTACTTGTTCATGCACTTGGTTCCCGCCCAGATCTGCTCTTCACTGCGACCCAAGATTTCCTCCATCAAGAGGCACGTAAAGAAGTGATGCCAAAGTCATATGCCTTGATGAGCAAATTGCGCAGTGCAGGCGTTGCCTCATTTATCTCTGGCGCCGGCCCTACTGTCTTGGTACTGCATAGCGGTGATAGCAATGAGATAGCGCAGATGCAGCAAGTTGCCGGTAGCGAATTTGAGATGAAGGACCTCGGCGTCTCGCCAATAGGCGCGGCCACGATTAACGCCTAAAAGAGCTGAGCCCGCGCCACTTATGCGGGAATTTGCTGTGCTTATCGTCCTCGGTGTAGCCTTATGCCATCAGATCAGCCAGTTAGTTTTACGGCAAGGCAACATCAATTCTGATAAATCCACTAAATCTTTACAAGTTCCATAAGTTCTACTAGTACGACAAACACAGAGCAGTACATACATAGCCATAAAAATCCGGATTAACCAGAAATTACTACGGAAAATCCCCCAACCTGAATCGAAGCGTGAATGACCGAAACAACACCAGTGCGTTCTGATAGCCCTGAGCTATCCGCCATGCTCTTGCCACAATTGCAAGAAGTTGCCAGCCAATTAGGAATTGATGGAGCAGCGAAGTTAAAGAAGGCAGCCCTCGTCGATGCAATTGCCGACCTGCAAGCCAAAAATCGCGAAGCCGCTAAGGCCGAACGCGAAGCCCGTCGCGCTGAACGCAATGCGAAGCGCGGAAATCGAAATGATAATTCTGAGAGTGATAGCGAAGGAGCTCCATCAGAGAGCGAGGCGCCATCTGATGATAATCGTGGCGAGCGAGGCTTTGGCCGTGATCGAGGTCGCGATCGTGGACGGGGACGTGACCGTGGCCGCGACCGTGATCGCGGTGGAAATCGTGAAGAGCGCGAGCCAGTTCTCTCCGATGATGACATTCTCGTACCAGTCGGTGGCTTAGTAGATATTTTGGAGAGTTATGCATTTATCCGTACTCAAGGATATTTGCCTGGCCCTAACGATGTTTATGTCTCCAATCAACAAGTACGCCGCTTTGGTCTGCGCAAAGGCGATGTTGTTACTGGATCAGTGCGTCAACCACGTGAAGGTGAGCGCAAAGAGAAGTTCAATGCCCTCATCAAACTCGACACTATTAATGGTGTAGATCCAGAAGAGGCGCGCAATCGCGTGGAATTCTCCAAGTTAGTTCCGCTCTATCCGCAGGAGCGTCTGCGCCTTGAGACTGAGCCAGGCATTCTTACAACTCGCGTGATCGATCTGATTGCACCAATTGGTAAAGGTCAGCGCGGACTTATTGTTTCGCCACCAAAGGCTGGTAAGACCATGGTCTTGCAGGCAATTGCTAATGCGATTACAACTAATAACCCTGAGTGTCACTTGATGGTGGTCCTCGTTGATGAGCGTCCAGAAGAAGTTACCGATATGCAGCGCTCTGTTAAGGGCGAAGTTATTGCATCAACTTTTGATCGCCCAGCCGATGATCACACCACTGTGGCCGAACTTGCGATCGAGCGCGCAAAGCGTTTAGTAGAACTTGGCCACGATGTGGTTGTACTACTTGATTCGATTACTCGCTTGGGTCGCGCATACAACATTGCAGCTCCAGCATCTGGCCGCATTCTCTCCGGTGGTGTGGATTCAGCTGCGCTCTATCCACCTAAGAAGTTCTTTGGTGCCGCTCGAAACATTGAAGAGGGTGGCTCACTTACTATCTTGGCAACTGCGCTAGTGGAAACTGGCTCACGTATGGATGAAGTGATTTTCGAAGAGTTTAAAGGCACTGGAAATATGGAACTTAAACTCGATCGTAAAATGGCAGATAAGCGAATCTTCCCAGCAGTTGATGTTGATGCATCTGGTACTCGTAAAGAAGAAATTCTTATGGGCAGCGAAGAGCTCAACATTGTCTGGAAGTTGCGCCGTGTGCTTCATGCACTCGAGCCACAAGCTGCGCTCGAACTTCTCCTGGAGAAGATGAAGGGCACTAAGTCCAATGTGGAGTTCTTGATGCAGATCCAGAAGACCACCGCGGGCCCTAACGAAGGTTAATTCCCGCAGTAATTTGGGTATCTCCGCACCGTCGGGTTACCCTTACCCTCCCAGCTGGTTCACGAGAAGCAGATTACTTCTGAGCCTCGACCCAGCGCTTACGAAAAGGTGAAGTAATGAAGTCCGAGATCCATCCAGAGTACAAAGAGACCCAAGTAACTTGTGGTTGCGGTGAAAAGTTTGTTACCCGCTCAACTGTTGCAAGCGGTTCAATTTATGTTGAAGTCTGCTCGGTCTGTCACCCCTTCTACACCGGCAAGCAACGCATCCTCGATACTGGTGGCCGCGTAGCGAAGTTCGAAGAGCGCTTTGGTAAGTCAGGCGTTAAGTAGCTTTTAGTTAAAGACCGCTGACCCGCGCTCGCAAGCAATTGCGCGCAGGTCGCGGTCTTTTTCATTTCAGGAAAGTTTTATTAAGTTTCGAAAAACGCATTAGCTTCGTGAAGGGAGAGTCAGATGGCACAGAGCAATGAACGTTTCGCCTCCGCTGATTCTCTCGTTGCCGAATATAAGGATTTAGAAGCGAAGATGGCCGATCCATCAATTCACGCCGATGCGGGCAAGGCGCGTTTGCTTGGCCGGCGTTATGCCCAACTCGGCCCAGTTGTTGCCGGCTTTCATGAGTGGCGCAAGTTAGTTGATGACTTAGCAGCTGCAAAAGAGTTAGCAGAGGCAGATCCAGATTTTGCCAGTGAAGTAGAAATTATTTCTGCGCAATGCGATGCAGCAGGAGAGCGATTAGAAGAGTTACTTCTTCCGCGCGATCCCAATGATGATCGTGATGTTATTTTGGAAATCAAAGCGGGTGCAGGTGGCGATGAATCAGCGCTCTTTGCTGGTGATTTACTTCGGATGTACCTGCGTTACGCGGAAAAGCATGGTTGGAAGACAGAGATTATCGATGCAACTGAGAGTGATCTCGGTGGCTATAAAGATATTTCTATGGCAGTGAAATCCAAGGGAAATCCTGAACCTGGTAAATCTCCTTATGCCCGGTTGAAATTTGAAGGTGGTGTGCATCGCGTGCAACGTGTGCCAGAAACTGAATCACAGGGGCGAATTCATACCTCAGCCGCTGGTGTTTTAGTTCTGCCCGAAGCTGAAGAAGTTGATGTAGAAATTATTCCGAACGATCTACGTATCGATGTGTATCGCTCAAGTGGCCCAGGTGGCCAGAGCGTTAACACCACTGACTCTGCAGTGCGTATTACCCACGTTCCAACGGGCATCGTTGTTTCTTGTCAGAATGAGAAGAGCCAATTACAAAATCGTGAATCTGCGATGCGAATTCTGCGGGCACGTATGTTGGCAGCTGCGCAAGAAGCAGCCGAAGCTGTGGCATCTGCCGAGCGCAAGAGCCAAGTTCGCACCGTTGATCGAAGTGAGCGAATTCGTACCTACAATTTTCCAGAGAATCGCTTGAGCGATCACCGCGTTAATTTCAAAGCTAATAATCTCGATGCCGTACTCAATGGCGAACTCGACCCAGTTATACAATCGTTATTAGATGCAGATAAAGCGGCGAAGTTAGCTGACACTGGAAAAGCTAAGTAAGCGAAAGTTATCTAGCGTGGATATTCGAGCAGAACTCAAGAGCGCAAAATTAGCGCTACGCCAAGTAGGTGGCGAAGAGATTGATGCCGAAATTTTACTTGCGCACACTCTCGGCATCACTCGGATGGAACTTCATAACGCAGTTCTTGTAGAACGCACTCTTGCGGCAATTTCTGATATTTCAGTTATTCATGATCATTACGATGCAGCGATTAATCGACGGGTGAAGGGCGAGCCAGTGCAGTACATAACTGGCAAGGCATATTTTGCCGATTTGGAATTAGAAGTAGGAGCTGGCGTATTTATTCCTCGGCCAGAAACCGAGTTAATGATTGAGCCAATTTTGAAGCACATCAATAATCTGCAACAAGGCGCAGTAAGTGTGGTCGAACTCGGAGCCGGTTCTGGTGCACTCTCTATTGCTATTGCAGCTCAATCAGAGAAGGCGCGCGTTATCGCAGTTGAGAAATCAGAGGCGGCGCTGGAATGGTTAAAACGAAATATCTCGCGCAATGAAGTTGAAGTACGTGTGATTCATAGCGATGTGGTGGATGCGCTCATTGATGTGAAATGTGATGTTGTTATGGCCAACCCACCTTATGTTCCTATCAATGAAGTATTGCCACGTGAAGTCGTTGACTTTGAACCACACATCGCCCTCTTTGGTGGTTCCGATGGGCTTTCGGCACCGCGTGACTTTATCGCTGCAGCTGCGCGATTACTCAAAAGCGGTGGACTGCTTGTTCTCGAACATGGTGAAGAGCAATCTGCTGCGCTCGTTTCTGCAATGTCAGATAATTTCCTTGAAGTTATTGCCCATCACGACTTAAATGATCGTCCGCGCTGGATTAGCGCGATCCGGAGGTAGCGATGGTTGAGATTGTTTCCCTTGCAGTTACGGGGCAAGAGAGCGCTGTCGCTGCCGCTTTGAAGTGCATTACCGATGGTTACGTAATTGCAATTCCGCTTGAACATAGTTATGCCTTTGCTTGCAACGCATTTGATGAAGATGCAGTGCGCGCCATGCATGTGCTGCGCCATGATGAAATTGGAGTCGCAGCGCAAGTGATGCTCGCTAGTGCATCTGCTGCCTCTGGTATTTTGCGAAATACAACTTGGCAAGTTCAATCACTGATGGAAAATTTCTGGCCAGGCTTGCTCTCGATCAATGCTGCGCCACAACCTGGTTTGAAGTGGAACCTAGGAGATTTTAAAAAGTTAGATTTAATCTCAGTACGTGTGCCAAAGAGTGATTTTATGTTGGCACTTCTTGCGCAGAGTGGACCACTTGCAGTTGCCAGTGCAGTTGAAACAGGTAAAGCCCCGCGCCGTGAAGTCAGCGCTCTTGCTGAGTACCACGATGAGATTCCACTGATTGTTGATGGCGGCACTTTGCCCGAGGGGCCGGCCTCCACCATTCTCACCGCCCGAGATAACTCCATCACAGCAGTCCGCGTCGGCGCTATTTCTCTTGCGCAATTGAAAGAAATTCAGCCGAGCGTTAGCGCTGCAACTTACTGATTTCCGATTAGGCTTACCGACATGTCAACGACTCCATTTTATGGTCCCGATTTCGACCAACTTTCCAAGCAAGATCCAGACATTGCTCAAGTATTGCTGCGCGAACTCAAGCGTCAGCAAGAGAATTTACAACTTATCGCCAGTGAAAATTTCACTTCGGCTGCAGTACTAGCCACGATGGGTTCGACGCTGTCGAATAAATATGCCGAAGGTTATCCAGGCAAGCGTTATTACGGCGGCTGTGAAGAAGTTGATGTTGCCGAAAGCATTGCCATTGATCGCGCGAAGTCACTCTTTGGTGCAGAGCATGCCAATGTGCAGCCTCACTCTGGTGCCACTGCAAACATCGCGGTCTACTCTGCCTTTACCAAACCAGGAGATACCGTCTTAGCGATGTCCTTGCCACATGGTGGTCACCTCACACATGGTTCAAAGGTAAATTTTTCAGGTAAGTGGTTCAACATTGTTTCCTATGGCGTCCGTCAAGATAATGAATTGATCGACTATGACGAATTACGTGATTTAGCAATTGCTAACAAGCCAAAGATGATCTGCTCAGGTGCAACTGCTTATCCATCACTGATTGATTTTGAGAAGGTGCGCCAGATTTGTGACGAAGTAGGAGCGATTATGTGGGTCGATGCCGCTCACTTCATTGGCTTAGTCGCCGGAAAAGCGATTCCTTCACCGGTGCCTTTTGCCGATGTTGTTTCATTTACCACTCATAAAGTTCTGCGCGGGCCACGTGGCGGAATGATTCTCACCAAGGCAGAGCATGCCGCTGCAATTGATAAAGCGGTTTTTCCAGGTATGCAAGGTGGCCCAATCATGTCTGCGATCGCAGGCAAGGCAGTTGCACTCAAAGAGTGCGCAACTGCGGAATACCAAAGCTATGCCAAGAACGTCATCACAAATGCTCAGGCACTAGCTGGTGCACTAGAAGCAGAGGGAATGCGCGCTGTCTCTGGCGGTACTCAAACTCATTTAGCTCTCATTGATATTCGCTCGACTGGCGTGACTGGAAAAGTTGCAGATGAACGATGTGGCGCGGCTGGAATTGTTCTTAATAAGAATGCCATTCCTTACGATCCACAAACACCTGCAGTGACCAGCGGTATTCGTGTCGGAACCGCGGCGACAACCACCCAAGGAATGGGTGCTGCACAGATGAAGACGATTGGTTCGCTCATCGCACGTGCGATCAAAACCGAAGATGCCCAAGTTGCTGCTGGCATTAAATCTGAAGTCCACGCACTGACTGCTCAATTTCCGATTTATCAGTAATTTTCCATCAGTGATTTTCACGGAGGAGCAGCTGAATGCGTGAGTACTTAGTAACTGCACTCATTGCAGCGCTAATTGCTTATGTTGCGACTCCATTAGTTATTAGGGCAGCACGTAGGTTCGGCGCTATTGCCGAAATTCGAAATCGCGATGTTCATAGCGTGCCAACCCCACGGTGGGGCGGTATCGCAATGTGGCTGGCGATGTCACTGACTTTCCTCATCGTAAATCACCTGCCCTTGGTGGGAAAATCATTTGGCCATGATGCACAAGGAATTTTCTTGGCTGCCACTTTTATTACTCTGCTTGGTGCACTCGATGATCGCTTCCAATTAGATGCGCTTACTAAATTAGCTGGCCAGGCACTTGCGGCCGGAATCTTATTGCTCTACGGAATTCAAATTTTATGGTTACCCATTAATGGGGTAGTGACTCTTCCGCAGAGCATCGGACAATTTCTCACGGTATTAATTGTCTTAGTCACAATTAACGCCGTGAATTTCATCGATGGTTTGGATGGCCTTGCCACTGGCATCGCTGCAATTTCGGCCGCTGCCTTCTTCGCCTTCTCGTATCTACTCGCTGTGGTTTATGGACTCAGTCGCGCTGGCTCACCATCACTGATTACTGCAGTTGTGGTTGGAGTCTGTGTGGGATTTCTTCCCTACAACGTGCACCCCGCGCGAATTTTCATGGGGGATTCTGGTTCGATGTTCTTGGGGCTGCTATTAGCCACATCTGCAATCACTTTGACTGGCC
>Ga0114962_10004851_pt1 | contig 10637 bp, 7 predicted proteins | sample C_130820_MF_Meta_FD_87017 | JGI IMG/M metagenome (GOLD analysis project Ga0114962, IMG submission 87017) | Freshwater microbial communities from Lake Croche, Canada to study carbon cycling - C_130820_MF_MetaG | ecosystem: Environmental > Aquatic > Freshwater > Lake | place: Lake Croche, Canada...
CCCCCCCGTCGCTCACGGATAGGTAACAATCAAAAACTGTGAGAAAAGTGAGATTGACCGTAAATCCCTTGCCTGTATGAAGAAATCGTATCTAAGCAAATCTTTCGTTGAGTAAATACAACACTTAAGTTACTGTGAATGCTCACATACACAACATAAGAGTGTTACTACTCAGAGATAAGAGTGTTACTACTGAGAGATAAGAGAAGAACTCAACGAACTATTCAGGGGGATAAATGACCGTTAAGTTGCTGCTAATTGATAGTGATCGCTTGTTTCGCGAGAAGATGAATGCACACTGTCCGCAAGACCGATACTCACTAACAACTGCGCCAGATGCGCTATCAGCTGTCGAGGCCTTTTACGAACACACGCCGGATTTTCTGATGGTGAATACTCGCCTACCAGATGCTCCGGGTTTTGATGTCGTCAACCGTTTAAAACAGCATCGCAAATTTCCGTTCATCATGCTCACCGATGAACACGACCTAGAGACTGAGCTGGCAGCTTTTGATTACGGCTGCGAAGACTTCATCTCAAAGCCAGTCGACATGAGCGTGTTGTATGCGCGCGTGCATGCAGCATCAGAACGGCATAACCTCGGGGACAAGCACATTGCCACATTAACCTGTGGTCCAATCACGATGAATACCCAACGTCGCACCACAGTGGTATCAGGTAACGATGTCGCTCTGACCAGGATTGAGTTTGACCTACTGGCTCTGATGGTGGAAAGCCCTCAGCGAGTGTTCCAACGTGATGAACTTCTCTCACTGGTCTGGGGATCTTGGTACGGAGATTCACACACCATCGAGTCACACATGTCCCGCTTGCGTCGCAAAATCATGGATGCTGGTGGCCCGTCAATTGGCCATGCCGTCCGTGGTATTGGCTATTGCCTCGGTCTCAACGAATTCGCATAGTCCACAAAAAAACGAGGCTATTTCCTCACCTGCATTTTTCGAACCTCTAGTGGCTGCTCATTCCTTGAATGGGTCGCCACTAAGTGTCCCCACCGTGCTACATCTTGGTCACGTTCGAGCAGTCCCGTGGCTTTAGTCACACACCGCACCTTGGCTGGCACTGCCAACCAACTTGGAGTACTTCGCGAGCACGCCACGAACATACTTATGTGGAACAGGCGTCCATGTCTTGCGACGCTCCTCCAATTCAACTTCATCAACAAGCAAATCCAAAGTGGCATTCGGAATGTCGATGCGGATGCGATCGCCAGTCTTTACCAGGCCAATGGCGCCACCGTTCAAAGCTTCAGGTGCGACGTGACCTACACAAAGACCTGTCGTTCCGCCGCTAAAGCGTCCATCAGTGATGAGCAAAACATCTTTACCTAAACCTGCACCCTTGATAGCGGCTGTAATCATCAGCATCTCGCGCATACCTGGACCACCCTTAGGCCCTTCATAACGAATGATGACCACATCACCGGCTTGAATATCTCCATTTTCCAGAGCGTCCATCGCGGCACGTTCACGTTCAAATACCTTGGCAGGTCCCTCAAATACCTCAACCGGGATGCCAGCGCTCTTGACGACTGCGCCATCAGGAGCAAGCGAACCGCGCAGAATCGTGATTCCACCTACGCCACCGAGTGGATTATTCATCGCATGCAAAATATCACCATCTGGATCTGGTGACTCAATGTCAGCAATGTTTTCAGCCACAGTCTTGCCGGTTACGGTCAGGCAATCGCCATTAATGAGACCGGCATCAAACAGCGCACGCATAATTACAGGCACCCCGCCTACACGATCCACATCAGACATCACGTAACGACCAAATGGCTTAACGTCAGCAAGCAATGGCACCTTGGCGCCAATGCGGTGGAAGTCATTGAGCGAAAGTTCAACCTCGGCTTCATGTGCGATAGCTAACAAGTGCAGTACCGCATTCGTTGAGCCACCAAAGGCCATGACAACTGCAATCGCATTCTCAAGTGACTGACGCGTAATGATGTCGCGTGTAGTGATGCCCTGGCGAATCAAGTTCACAACAGCTTCGCCTGATGCAGCAGCAAATCCGTCACGACGACGATCTACTGCAGGTGGAGCGGCTGAACCTGGGAGTGACATGCCCATTGCTTCAGCGGCAGAAGCCATCGTGTTTGCGGTGTACATGCCTCCACAGGCACCTTCACCTGGACAAATTGCACGTTCAATACGATCGACATCTTCTTCGCTCATCAGACCACGAGCACATGCACCCACAGCTTCGAATGCGTCAATAATTGTGACATCACGATTGCTGCCATCAGAAAGTGTGACATTGCCAGGCAAGATTGAACCTGCATAGACGAACACGCTGGCCACATCTATACGAGCGGCAGACATCAACATGCCAGGAAGTGACTTGTCACAACCAGCGAAATTGACCATGCCATCGAGACGTTCTGCCTGCATAACTGCTTCCACCGAGTCGGCAATGACCTCGCGACTGACAAGTGAGAAATGCATACCTTCATGGCCCATAGAGATGCCATCAGAAACCGAGATAGTGCCAAACTGCATGGGGAAACCACCGGCATCTAGCACGCCTTCCTTAGCGGCCTTAGCTAAGCGATCAAGAGAGAGGTTGCATGGCGTGATTTCATTCCACGATGAGGCAATACCAATCTGTGGCTTGGCGAAATCTTCGTCGCCCATTCCAACGGCGCGAAGCATGCCGCGAGCGGCTGTTCTCTCGAGTCCGTCGGTCACTTCTTTACTGCGTGGCTTCATATCTGACATGAGACAAATCTACCGATAACCCCGCCATCATGATTATCTCGCCATTCCGATGCAGTGGACGACCAGTTATGCCAACATTGTCAGATGAGTCCAGATGTAGAAATCAATGCCGACCTCGGATTTGCTAGTGCCTCGCAGCTGCAGCAAGAAATCTCTCAAGGTGCCATCTCTAGCCAAGAGCTGGTCGGTGCCTTACTTGAACGCATTGAGCAGGTTGATCGGACATCTGATGGCATCCACTCGGTTCTCGCTATCAATTCCCAGGCGCTGGCTGATGCGGCAGTAGCAGATGCTGAGGGCTCCACGGGTCGACTGGCCGGAGTTCCGATTCTCATCAAGGACAACATTGAGGCAGTTGGCCTGCCGGGTACAGCTGGGTCATTGGCGCTAAATGGACGAGCTGTTGCGCACGACGCTGCTTTAGTCTCACGCCTGCGTGCCAATGGCGCCATCATCTTGGGTTCAACGAACTTGTCTGAATGGGCAAACATCAGATCTTCGAAATCAACAAGCGGCTGGTCTGCTATTGGCGGACTGACTGCGAATCCGTGGAAGTACGCGCACAGTGCAGGTGGTTCGTCATCTGGCTCAGGCGCTGCCATCGCAGCCGGACTTGCACCCTTTGCGGTAGGTACAGAGACGAACGGTTCGATCATTTGTCCTGCATCCCTCAACGGACTTGTTGGTATCAAACCAACAGTTGGTGTCGTCCCCACTCAGGGAGTCGTACCCATCAGTGCAAGTCAGGATTCACCTGGTCCCTTAGCGCGTAGCGTCGAGGATGCCGCACTGCTGCTAGAAGTACTGGGCGATTTGAGCGGACTTGTCGAAGCCTGTTCAGATACGCGACCGTTGACTATTGGTGTTGTTCCTCAGTGGTTCACAAGTCATGACGCAACTAATGCACTGTTTGAAAACACCGTAACCCTGCTGGCAGCCGCTGGCATTGCGGTGAAGACGGTCAACGTTCCGGAAATCACTGAGGAAATCGGTGAAGATGAAGGCGTCATCCTCTTCCACGAACTCGTTGAAGACTTGTCTGCTTACCTCGCTCAACGCCCTGGTGATGGAGTGAAGTCACTGGCAGATGTAGTTGCATTCAATGTTGCAAATGCCGAACGCGAACTCCACCACTTCCATCAGGATTACTTGGAGTTAGCTCTTGCATCTGGTGGGCGCAATGATGCCTATCATGAGGCACACACTCGGGCCATGCACTGGGCCATTGATGAAGTTCTCAAGCCCTCACTTGCTCAAGTGGATGTTCTCATTGGTCCGACCTATGGACCTGCTTGGGTCAGTCGCTTAGGCGAAGGTGATGACTTCAGCAGCGCGGGTTGGATTACTACACCATCAGCTATCGCAGGTTGGCCAATCGGTGCAGTACCTATGGGACTAGTTGATGGACTTCCAGTTGGACTTGGTGTAGTTGCTACTGCAAACAACGAGCTCGGCTTAGTTCGTGCGATGGCACGCATTGAGGCAGCACTTAACTTTGGAATCATGCGCCCAACATTTTTGCGCTAACAATGGGCTTTGGAAACATCAACAATCTGACAGTCACCGCTGACGATGCTGAGGGAAGCAAACTCCAGAAGATTGGCACACCAATACCCTGTTGCCTTGACCGCACTAGTAATTGCACCAACGGGCTCAACACACGACCGTTAAGCCCCAGCCCGCCTGTTGATTGCTTAGTGGTCGATTAGGAAACAGTCACTGTCACGTTGGTTGTTGCCGTAATTTGAGTCGTAGCTTTTTTCGTGCCATTCAATGTTGTCACTGTCTCGATGACAGAAACACTGGCGCTGTACTTGCCTGGCTTGATTGTGGAACTGACCTTGCCAGAGAGAACACCCGTTGTGGCGTTGAGCGTTATGCCTTTTGGCAGTCCACGAGCCGACCACTTGAAGGTCGTGGAATATGGCGCGGTGCTGGGCGATGCATTAGAGACCGCGTAGGTCACCGGAGTAAACGTCTTGCCACGCACAGCGACAGGCGAGGTCGTGGCGACATTGATTGGGATGCTGAACGCAGCCCACTGTGCAGTGAAGATTACCGGCGCACCGCTGCTGGCTAGCGCATAGGTAGCGCCAGCAGCAAGAGTTTTCGATCCGTCACTCCATCCAGCGAATGCGTAGCCGAGGCGCGTGAAAGTGTTACTCGGCAGCGTGAACGAAGTGCCATCTCGACCGAAACCAGATGCCGGAGAAGTTCCACTACCTCCGCCTCCAACAAAACTGTAGGTGTCAATCGATAGCGTCAAACTAACGGGCACTGTCTTCTGCCCGATACCACGAGTATTCACGGCGTACATCGAGACAGAGTAGGTGGCGCCATTAGTCAGACCATCAATCTTCACAGTGGTGGCATCGCCAAGAACAACTCTGTTGAAGGTACCCGACACATTATCTAAGCCGATGACATAGAACAGAATTGGACTGTTTCCAGTCAAGGGTGTGCTCCAGTTGAGACTGATGGATCCATTACCAGTTGAAATTGCCGTGATGCTGGGGGCTTCGGGCGGCGTGACAGTCGCAGTTGTCAACGAGAGTGGCAAAGATGTCGCACCCATTCCGAGCAAACTCGAAGCGGCTACAGTGACAAGATACTGTGTGCTGTCAGCAAGACCAGTGATGGTGGCCGATAACTGACTGGCTGGAACGGTCAGTGTGAGCGTGGGTCCAACTGCAGGACTAGCCGACAGAGAATAACTCGTCAGAGCAGAAAATCCAGGGTTTGGGGCGCTCCATCCAATACTGATTGATCCATTGCCACTCGATGAACTAGTCACGATAGGAGCTGAAGGCAGCCCGAGAGCACTGTCATCGAGCAGCGTAACGGTCGTGGCGTTGGAGTTGGTTACGTAAACGGTGCTGACTGGATAGTAGATACTCGGATTGATGGCAATGTCACGAGGAGAACTGCCCGCATTGACGGTTGCCACCACCGTATTTGTGTCGCCGTTAATGATGGACAGAGTCTTGTCCTCAGTGTTGACGACGTAGATCGCATTCACCCTCGGTTTAATAGCAACGCTACGCGGTGTTCGTCCGACCGGAATGGTGGCGGTCACTGCATTAGTCGCTCCATCAATCACCGCCACATTGCCAGTGGGCGATTCGAGAGGGCCAACACTGGTGACGTAAACAGTATTTGTGTTTGCATTGACGGCGACGCCACGGGGATCTCGTCCCACGGGCACGGTGGTCTTCACCGTATTGGTCTCTCCACTAATCACCGAGATGCAGTTGGAGAAGGGATTAGTTACGTAGACAGTGTTCGTATTCGGATTGACCGCAACACCAAAGGGACTGCTTTTCACCGGAATGCTAGCCGCCACCACATTTGTGATCCCATTAATCACCAAAACCCGATGGCCATAGACGTCGGAGTAAATCCCGGTCCCGTCCACGTAGACCGTATTTGTGTTCGGGTTCACAGCGATGCCGCGAGCACTCAACCCCACTGGTACGGTAGCGGTCACTGTATTGCTGTTGCCATTGATGACTGAGACAGTTCCGTCGCTATTGTTCGTGACGTAGATAGTGTTCGTGTTCGGGTTGACGGCCACACCGAAGGGGGCGCCACCCACTTGGATGACGGCTGTCACCTTATTGGTGTTGCCATTAATCACCGAGACAGTGCTGTCACGATTGTTGGTGACGTACACCATGTTTGTACTGGGGTTCACTGCAACACCGAAGGGGTTACTCCCAACCGAGGTCTCAACCGAAGAAGCACTCGCAGGAGCGCCAAATCCCAAGGGCAACAGGCTGACGAAAACTGCAATGCACATCGCGAGCAAGCGACTACCCGCGCTGGATTCTCTCCTTTTGCGGGAGCCGGCGATACGACCGAGCATCAATGCCTCCGAAGCGGTTGAACTGTTTCACTGTGGTGGTGATGTTCACATCCAGCCCATCTAAAGAGAGCGGGCGAGATTCATGAGAATACTATTGCGCATTCTTCACCTCAAAGGAACTTCCCTAAGCAACGCAGCAAACCAGCCGCAAAACGAACCCCTCAGCCTAACGAGGCATTGTTGTTAGGAAAATGAATGAACAAGGCGTTGATCAGCGCAACTTGCTGAGTGTTCTAGGGTCAAACTTTTGTGAAGGCGGGCAACTGTAAAGGTCAACCCACCACTCACCTATTCGCTAACACCAAGCTTTTCGAATAGCAGTTCGCGCACACGTGCAGCATCTGCCTGTCCGCGCGTTGCTTTCATGACCGCACCGACCACAGCACCAGCAGCCTGCAACTTGCCAGAAGCAATCTTTGCGGCAACTTCAGGATCGGCAGCAAGCGCAGCATCAATCGCCTCAAGCAGCGGACCATCATCAGAGACAACCGCTAGACCGCGACCAGCAATGACTTCATCCACTGAGCCTTCGCCAGCCATGACACCTTCAAGTACCTGGCGAGCAAGCTTGTCATTCAGCCCGCCATCGGCGATGAGAGCCTCAATTCGAGCGAGCACATCGTGGCCAACTCCAACTTCTTCAACTTCAACACCACGCTCATTAGCTACTCGGGCCAATTCGCCGGTGTACCACTTGCGAGCAGAATCTGGACTCATGCCTGCATTCACTGCAGCCTCAACGAGTTCAAGAACGCCAGCATTCATCAAGTTGGTCATTTCCAACTCGGACAAGTTCCATGAAGTCATCAAACGCGTGCGACGAACTGCAGGATTTTCAGGAAGTGTTGCACGCAACTCCTCAACCCATTCACGAGATGGGGCAATCGGCATCAAATCTGGTTCTGGGAAGTAGCGGTAATCATCAGCATCTGACTTTGGTCGACCAGCAGTTGTCACGCCAGTATCTTCATGCCAGTGACGAGTCTCTTGCACAACAGTTTGGCCCGCGGTAAGGCGTGCCGCATGGCGAGTTACTTCATAACGCACAGAACGCTCAACGGATCGAAGTGAGTTCACATTCTTCGTTTCAGAACGCGTTCCCAGCGGAGACTCAGGTGTTGGTCGAAGTGACAAGTTCACATCACAACGCATTGAGCCCTGCTCCATCTTGACGTCACTCACGTCAAGGCTGCGCAGGATTTCACGCAGCGCACTCACATAAGCCTTGGCAACTTCAGGCGCATACTTGCCTGTACCCACAATCGGCTTTGTCACAATTTCTATCAGAGGAATGCCCGCACGGTTGTAATCAACCAGTGAGTAGTCCGCACCATGAATACGACCAGTTGCACCACCGAGGTGCGTGTTCTTACCCGTGTCCTCTTCCATATGTGCACGTTCAATTTCGACTCGGAAAGTCTTGGTACCTTCTTCAGTCTCAATGTCGACATCAAGATAACCATTGAATGCAATGGGCTCGTCATACTGTGACGTCTGGAAGTTCTTCGGCATGTCTGGATAGAAATAGTTCTTGCGAGCAAAGCGACACCAGGTAGCGATCTCACAGTTCAGCGCAAGGCCAATGCGAATAGCGGACTCCACACCAATGTGATTGACCGCTGGTAATGCGCCAGGCAGACCAAGGCATACCGGGCATACCTGCGTGTTTGGCTCAGCGCCAAATTCAGTGGAACATCCGCAGAACATTTTGGTCTTTGTACCAAGCTCAACGTGGACTTCAAGACCCATCACAGGATCAAACTTTTCAATCGCTTCGCTGTACTTCATGGTCGGTTCAGTCATTACGCACCTGCCAACTCTGGAGCCTTGGACAGCAGAGGCGCGCCCCACTTAGCCAACAACTCGCGTTCGATTGCTGCACCTACGTTGTAAAGACGATCATCGGCCATGGCAGGAGCCATAATCTGCAGACCAACTGGCAAGTTGTCTTCATCAGCCAAACCGATAGGAAGTGACATACCTGGCAAGCCAGCGAGGTTCACCGGAATTGTTGCCACATCGTTCAGGTACATAGCCATGGGATCATCAAGCTTTTCGCCTATTTTGAATGCAGTGGTTGGCGCAGTCGGTGAAATCAAGACATCTACCTCTTCGAATGCACGCGTGAAGTCCTGCGCGATCATTGTGCGCACCTTTTGAGCCTGACCGTAATAGGCGTCATAGTAACCAGCCGAGAGCGCGTAGGTACCAAGAATGATGCGTCGAATCACTTCGTCACCAAAACCTGCCGCACGCGTTTCGCTCATAACCTGCTCTACGGACTTTGAGCCATCATCTCCCACGCGAAGTCCAAACCGGATGCCATCAAACTTCGCGAGGTTGCTTGAGCACTCACTCGGAAGAATCAGATAGTACGCAGCAAGAGCGAGTGGGAAGTTGGGGCAAGAGACTTCCACAATCTCAGCACCAAGATTTTCTAGTAGCGCAACCGACTCATCAAAACGAGCCTGCACACCAGCCTGGAAGCCTTCGCCACCGATTTCACGAACAATACCAATCTTCATTCCCTGCACGTCGCCGCGGCGAGCGGCTTCTACAACTGCGGGTACTGCTGCATTGATCGAGGTGGAATCCATCGGGTCGTAGCCAGCAATGACACTATGTAAAAGTGCAGTATCCAAGACTGTGCGTGCACACGGACCAATCTGATCCAGTGAAGAAGCAAGAGCCACAGCTCCGTAACGACTCACGCCGCCATAGGTCGGCTTAACTCCGACAGTGCCTGTAACGGCAGCTGGCTGGCGAATTGATCCGCCAGTGTCTGTACCAATTGCAAGTGGAGCTTCGAAGGCGGCAAGACAAGCAGACGAGCCACCTCCCGAACCGCCTGGAATACGCTCCAAATCCCATGGGTTATGTGTAGGTCCAAATGCAGAATGCTCAGTTGATGAACCCATTGCGAATTCATCCATGTTGGTCTTACCAAGGATTGGAATACCGGCCTGACGCAGTCTGCTCACAACTGTTGCATCATATGGCGGAATCCAATTTTCAAGAATCTTTGATCCACATGTCGTGGGGAGACCCTTAGTGGCCAGAATGTCCTTCAGTCCAAGGGGCACACCCGCAAGCACTGATTGCGATTCACCTGAAGAGCGTTTGGCATCAACCTCAGCAGCGGCAGAAAGAGCACCTGCAGCGTCAACATGCAAGAAGGCATGAACATCGGCATCAACTGCAGCGATGCGATCAAGATGAGCCTGAGTAATTTCTACTGAAGAGACATCCCCAGAGTTCATTGCATCCACAAGGTCAGATGCATTCATGCGAATCAGTTCAGTCATGGTTTACTCCTGATCCAAAATACGTGGAACTCGGAATCGAGCGTCTTCAACAGCAGGCGCGCCAGCGAGCGCATCGGCCTGTCCAAGTGACGGCGAGGGCACGTCTTCGCGGAAAACATTTGTCATGGGGATTGGATGGCTCATTGCTGGCACATCCTCCGTATTTGCCTGAGAGATTTGGGCAACCGCATCCAGGATGGCATCAAGTTGCCCGGCATAGTGGTCAAGTTGGTCTTCGGGGATGCTGATGCGCGCTAGACCTGCAAGGTGCGCTACATCATCGCGTGAGATTCCAGACATGCTTTAATCCTATTGGCTCATGGTTTCTGCGATGTTTCGCCTAGTTCACGGACTGTGAGGCGAAACTGGACTGTACTTACTCGAGCCCCGCCGGGCCTTGCTTACCCGAGTCCCGCCGGGCCTTGCTCCAACAACACAACAAACTGTGCTTCATTAAGAATCGGAATGTTAAGTTCAGCAGCCTTTGTAGCTTTGGAACCGGCCTTCTCCCCTGCCACTACGTAATTTGTTTTAGTGGAAACAGAACTTGCCGCTCTCCCCCCACGACTTGTGATTGCCTCAGCCGCATCTTCACGGCCGAAATTCTCGAGACTTCCAGTCACCACGATGGTGAGACCAGCCAAAGTCTGTGGACCCACCTCGATCGCTTCATCACGAAGTTGCACTCCAGCACTGCGCCACTTTTCAATAATGTCTCGATGC
>Ga0114962_10004853_pt1 | contig 10635 bp, 9 predicted proteins | sample C_130820_MF_Meta_FD_87017 | JGI IMG/M metagenome (GOLD analysis project Ga0114962, IMG submission 87017) | Freshwater microbial communities from Lake Croche, Canada to study carbon cycling - C_130820_MF_MetaG | ecosystem: Environmental > Aquatic > Freshwater > Lake | place: Lake Croche, Canada...
AGAACGTAGGTATCGGGAGTGGCGACCCCACCGGCCATACAGAGAGAGACACGCGAATCATCGTAGAGGTACCAATCACTTGGCTTTTCTGGCTTTTCTGGCTTTTCCGGCTCTCGTGATCTCATGACATAGTGGCCTCCGCGACTGCTGCCCAGGTGCTCGATCGTGGAGGACACTCGATAGTTCTGAGGTCCCTGAATGGAGGGCCACGCACGACACTCATTGAGGCTGATGGCGTCAGGATCATAGGGAACACGACAGCGCACCTTCGCGCCCGAATTGATGAATCGTTTGATGGAAATGATCATCTGTTTTGGATACTTGCTGATCGCGAGCTCGATCGTGGCCGGTCCCTTCTTGGCACAGGTCTCACAGAAATAGTCATCCATCTTCTCAGGAGCCAGAGCCGCTGCGATACATTCCTGGAGTGTGGGAGCGGGAGCGCCCGCCTTGTCAGCTCCAGGAATCGGTACCTTGAAGACACCCCAGGGCTCGTAGGTCGTGGAACATCGACCACAGGCATCACACTTGACTTTCTTCTGGGTTTGGCCGAAGAAGGCATCGATGATGGGCGAATACTCCTTATGGAAGAAGGTGACCCAACTTTCCAGGCTCTTGATCAGTTCCGCTTGATCGGCGGTCGCCGCGACTCCTTTGATATCCATATTCACCTCGCGGGCCTGCTGACTGTGGAGCGCATCCAGCAGAATCTGAACTGCTTCGGCTCCATCGGCCTGAACCCCTGGACGAATATCCTCGTTGAAGTCGTGGGCGACTTTTACAAAGGCGCGGGCAAAGTTCAGAGGATTGACACAGGTGGTTCCTGGTGCTTTCAAGGCAGCGACGAGGGTGGCCACATGCCCCGCCAGCTCATGGCCGCGGCGATCTTCGTGGCGATGTTTGGTCCACGCATCCGTGCCGAAGTAGTCGGAGAACACCTTCGTAGATCGAAGTGCTTGGATCGCGGAATTGAGATAGCAGGTATTTCCCACATTGGCTAGCCCATGCCTAGAGACAGTGTCTTTACTGTCTGTCGTTTCTTGTATAGACGTCATCGTACAGGGTTAGACTACCTAAAGCTGTACGGTCACCTTTTTGGATTTGTTTTTGTTGTTTTTTTAGCTAAGAGATGACACCGCTCGGAACTCATCATTCATGAGCAGAGTGGTCGTAATCGGATCCAGAACATCGGGACCTCCTCCTCCTCTCAGAAGAGCAGAGGACCACGGCTTGGCCATAAAGGCTGCCTTCAGAGATTCGAGATACGGCGTCTTGTTCGGTGTGTTCTTACAGACCGGTGTACCTAGTAACAAGGTCACATAACTGAACTCGCTCTTGTATTCGAGCTTCTTCTCTCCTACGTAGATGAGGAAGCCGACAAGTGTTAGGAGCATGCTCGTCGTGAGTATTCCTGTTTTGACGTAGCCCAAGTTCTTCTTTGTCTCGGGAGGCTCTTTCAGGTTTCGGCTTTCATAGAGATCAATGAGGTAGAGGGCGGCCAACAGGACCACGAGTGCCAGCCACCATGATGCGGTCATCTTGGAGGAGATCAAGAACCATGCGTAAATGAGGAGTGAGACACTGATGACAGAACCGAGGGGTAGATAGTCATCAATCTCCGTATCGGTGACAACCACGAAAAAGATCAGCGTCAGAAAACCGAGCAAGTGGCGGATCCACATGGAGCTCTCAAAGAGGCGCGAGGAGTGGCAGGGAAAGAGAGGTTGGAGGAAGCTGCCCGCCAGCACCAAGTACAGAATAAATACGTTGCGACCCGAAAAGACGAGATCTAACATTGCCCTACTGGGGGTCCCTATTTACTGGCACAACCCACCAGGGTTGCTCGGTACTAGCCTACCATTCATACAGGTTCCAGTGGTCACACAGCCGGCCTTACACGCATTTGTTCCATTGGGAGCACCGCTACAACAATTTGTAGTACGGAGTGGATTCTTCCCTTCCAATGGTCTTCTAGGTCCAAGTGGGGCGATAGGACTAAACCCCTCTACCACACTCATCAAGAGGTACAGAACGCCCATGAAGACGACAGCATGAACCGCTGCGGCCTCAATAGAGGTCTGGCCGGAGAGAAAGAGGCCACGCGATCGTGCGGGAATCGTTAGCAGAATACCTGGGCTTAAAATAAAAAACAGGAGACCTGTCACTAAGAGAGAGAGCATGTTATACCTTGGATTTAGAAAAGAAAGAACGCAGATCTCGTTGGCCTGATGCCTCACGGGTCGCATCCCGCAACAAGTCACCGAACAAGAGCTCTTCCGCGAGCTTTTCCTTCTCTGCCGTGGTCTTCGCTCCTTTTACCTGATGGGCCTTGACTCCTGGCAGCTGGTCGACAACGAGGCCGAACACCTGGGCCACGGGCTTCGCGATCTGATTCGTGATATAGAACATGTAATCCGGTTTCAGCCCCTGGTCTCGGATGTACGACGGCATTTCGATGCGGTCGCCTTGACTAGCGTCCTTGGGCCAAGGCTTCCCAGAGGGCTGCATCACATAGGCGAACGGAATACGATCATTGGAGGCCGGTTTGTTACCTGGATCGCGTTTACCAATCCGATCGGCTAGAATCTTGTGAGCCGGTGTCAGCTTGTATTCTGCTTTCAGGGACTTCGTGATCGTGAGGCGTTTCATGGGAAACTTACCGGCCAGGAGTTCGCGTGCTGCTGTCCGCACAAAGTCGAAGGCGGCATGGATATCCCGCTGAGCCAAGATGCGCTCAATGGCCCCTCCATACACGTACTTCACAATGGGCGCATTGTCGCGTCGCTTCATCACGATCCCCATGGACTTGCGATGATAATCGTCGTCCTCGAGACCGCCTTCCGTCATGTCGCCGACGTACCTCTTTTTGGACAGCAGACAGAAGCAGCGGAACATCTTGTCGAACTCGAAGTCGTGGGGCGGCTTCAGGGCTCCACTAATCTTGTGACCTGCCTCTTCGGCGAGCTCCTTCGCCTTTTCCTGCGCAGCACGGCCCGTGAGACGAGCACCGGTCACGGGATCCTTGGGTCGGAACGAGATGAACACCGAATCCGTATCTCCGTAGACACAGATGGCTTCACACCGATTGTCGCCAGCGGTAGGCCCATAGGCCTTTTCAATACAGGCCTTGCTGAACAGCAGCTGTTGGCGTCCGTGACCCGTCGTGGAGGCGGCAATACACTTACGTCGTATCTTGGACGTATTGGAACCCAGCTGACCATACAGAGAGTTCGCTGTTAGTTTGTAGGCCAGCTGCTGCGCATCCAGAAGGGCCTTGCGGAAATCATCGGTTTCCTTTTCGGCCAGCTTGCGCGTGGCCTTGCGCTGACTGAGAAGCTTCTGGAGAATCTTGGGTAAGGTACTCTTGGACCCATCCATCGGTTGAGCGAAGCGACAGACACGCCTGCCCGAGGGTTTCAGGACGGGATGTTTGCGCGTATCGGCGGGATCCGGTCTCAAGATATCATAGTCGACTTCGAGGTACTCCCACCCTGGCAGATTATCATAGACATCAGACCCCTCCTTGACGCAGACCAGGGTTCCCTTCATATCGTAGTCTTTGACGGAGACGACGCTGTCATGACTGAGATTCTCGGAGATGATGGACGATGGATACAGAGAGCTGAAATCCAGCGCAGCCACAGGCTCATTATCGAGATAGATGCCAGACAGAGGATCGAGAACAATGGCGCCTTCATATCCTTCATTGTCATCGCCGGTCAGAACCTCGGGGACCTCTGCGATTGCGGAGTCTAGATCCGCTACTGCGTCCTCCTTGGCTCTCGGAGGTGCGGGTAACACAGGAATGAGCTGTCCCTCCTTGCGGCACTCGTAGAAGACGAGCGACTCGGACTTGATGCCCTGGCCTCTCGTAAAGATGAATTCGACCGGCACCCAACAGACATTCGCCATGGCAATCGAATTGTTCAGCACCTCGAGCTTCTGTAAGAGCTCCATCACGAGATCGCAATCCTGAATACAGTACTTGGCGACCTTGGCTCTCTCGGCCGGTCCCTGCGCATGGAGTGCGAAGATATCCTTGGGACTGACATCGTCTTTTGATTGTGACCATCGGCTGGGAGCCAGAGAATGTTCTTTCAGAGAGTCGCCGCCATCGGGCATCCGTACATGAAGGGCTTTGGCCTCGACGGCGACGACCTCGAGCTTATCACCGATGACATCATTCTCATCGTCCATGAGGACGATGTAGCGGCCGGCCATCGTTCCCTTCGTGGACTTCGTCTTGATCGTCCAGATATTGGCTCCTTTCTCTGGCGTCTGGACCACAGAGGTCACGCCTCCAGACATGAAGGTGGCCGTCACGTTATCCAGAGAATAGGAATCCAGAACGGCATTTCGCCTCACGTAGGCCAGCAGATCAATGTGGAGACGGCCTTCGCCCGTGATGACATAGAAGATGTTGTCACCCATGGCGGAGGAACTGAGCTTCTTCTCTTGGAGACGGGGCGGCTTGTCCGTACAGCGACTGAAGGAGCGGAAGGCCTGGGTACAATGGGTCACAGAGGCGCGATCCCAGAGGTACTTTTCGTCAAAGCCGAAGATGTTGTAGCCGACCATGATGTCGGGATCGAGCTCACCAATCAACTTACACCAGGATCGGATCAGTGCTGCTTCTGTGGTACAAGAATGCGTGTAGACCGGCACATCTCCTTGATTTTGAAGTTTCGTACAGGATCCGAGGACGAAGATATCCTTGCGGACCGGCTTGCCACTGACATAGATCACGGAGCCGATCTGTATGATGGGGTCGCCCTCAGGAGGTGGAAGGCAGCGATTCAAGAGCTCATCGACCGCGTCGATCGCGGTCTCGGGATCAGACTTCATGGCTGCGACCACGCTCATCCATTCGGTCGCGGCCTTGCGAAGACCCAGAGGGAGTTCCGCCGTTCCTGACGCATTGAGGAAGACACGACTGAGGACCTTGCTTCTTCCTGACACGGCCTCCTTGATCTCGGCTTCGACCGCCGACCAATCGGTGAGACCGGCGGCTACAATCTCACGCGCCGGCTTTCTCCAGGTCTTGATCGCGAGCGGAAAGTCTCCGTGGCTGCTCGTACACTCGATATCCCAGGACATCGCTTTGAGAGGGGCTGATGACAGCTGAATGTCGGCGGCTGCGGGATTCACACGGCCTACTTCCGTGACCGCCTGGATCATGGTGGTAGTCGACGCATCCTCGGTCTCCTCCCATTCATCGGCGGCCACCGTGGCCCATCCCGCTGGCTTCAGCTCTCGAAGATGGAAGAATCGGAGCAGAGGATCAATGTTAGCTTCGAAGACACGAAGAGTGGTTTGACCCTTGGTCCCTGGTCTGACAATGGCTGTCGGAATGGGAATCGGCAACGCGGTCTCGGAATCCTGACAGAGATCACGCAGAAAGGTCCAGAGCTTTTTGGATCGGGTCTGTACTTTGAGGAAGGTAAAGAGCCGATTGTTTGTGAAATCCCAGAAGATTTTGTGTTTTTCTGTTGTCATCTTGACTCCGTCGCGATCCTTCTCTGGAACTCGACTAAGAAGAAAGGATTCGTAGAGGGATCGTTCCTTGGACGACCAGGTGTCGGGTATCTCGATATAGAAGAAGGGTTCGAACTCCATGATGGCGAGACTGACCGATTTGCCTTCCTGATTCGAGCCAAAGAGTGTGATCTGGTAACTGCCGGCGGCATCTTGTGCCTTGGCACCCAGAATCTGAAATGTGAGAGCTGTCATTTGCTACTGAGGGTGGAGGGGGGCCTTCAAGGGGGTCACTTTTTACTGCCTTGCTCTTCTGAACCTTCGAGTTTTTCTTCGACGAGGTGGACCAAGGCCAGATGAGCGTTTCACAGGTAGTGCCGCATAGGCCCCGAGGAGAGCTGCGGTGGGAGCGGCCTGTTGTGCTGCCGCGAGCAGAAAGGCGGAAAAGGGATCGCCACCTTTTTGTGTTTGGATCTCTGAAGAAGGAATGGGTGTCGCCGGAATCGGAGACAAGGGGTTCTCACTCAACATCGTTCCTGGGATAATCGCATCCTCCATTCGTCGAAGCTCAGAGGAGGTTCTACGTGGAGAGGCTGTTGCTTTAAACAGATTGGAATTCGCTTTAGGAAGCGAAGCACGAGGAAGCATGGGCTTCGTGTTAGGTTTCTGATCTGATATCATGGATGATGTCATAGGCGAAGACGTCATAGGTGCTGTCATAGGCGAAGCCGTCATAGGGGAAGCCGTCATAGGTGCCGTCATAGGTGAAGCCGTCATAGGCGAAGACGTCATAGGTGAAGACCGAATGATCTCCGTCATCGCCTTCTTGTCACGAGGCGTCTCCACCTCGGAAATAGCTCCCGTCGGACTGACATACAAGACTGTGGGCACTCCCGTCACCGGTTTCTCGGATCCCATCGGCGTCTTTTGGTAAATATCGGACTCCATACTGATCATGTTAGCTGTTCGGCCCTTGGTCTTACAGAGCTCCTCCCAGATCGGCTTGTAGGTCACACAATGCGGGCACGTCGAACGGAAGACCAACATCATCGTCAACGGCCCTTTCTCAATCATGGAGTTCATAGCCCGGATCTCCTGGGGCGATCCTGAAGTGAGACGCAGTAGGCCACCAGATCGATGTTTCTGGGTCGATCGACGCCTTCTGGATCTTGATCCAGGTGTCTGCGTCCTCTTTATTGGCATTCCTCTACTCTAGTGTCAGGAATTTACGGTGTCCAAAGAAGAGAGGATGCCAACCACGTTTGGTTCCAGCGAAGCAGCCGAACAAACCGCCTACCTGGTTGTCGGTACATTGATCGTGATGGCCGTTTCCGTCGTCATTCTATACATGCTCTTTTCAACGGCGGACAACGGATGTCCCAAACGTCTGGTTCGCCGCAAGGATGGATCGCTCCAGATTGATGATGGACAGGTCTTCCCCGACATGAACGCCTTCCAGCAATGGTGGCACGCATCGGTTCGTCATTGTCCTCTCCCTGTTCTGTCAGGGGCTCGGGAAGTCGAAGTCTTGCATCAGGAAGGCGACGACGAGCAGATGTGGGCGAAGACACCGATTTACAAGGTGGATGACTACGAATTTTCCCGCGTGTTCGGCATTGAACGCAACGGGCACATGGATGTCCCCCGCCAGAACTTCAACATGATCCTGAATGAGCGTCTGTTCGACTGGGCCGACAAACCCATGTCGTCCGATGAACGCCGTCGCAAGTACCGCGGCTTGACCGAAGGTTTCACGGCGACGGGCGATCTCAAGTCGATTGTGATGAGTGAGCCCTCGGCGGAAGACCTCGTCAAGGAGGCGACGAGTCGCTATGGCGAACGCCGACATCTCGATCCCAGACATCCTCGAAATCCATCAAAGAGACATCATGAAGGTCATGAAGATGAGGATGATGAAGATATCGACTGTCATCTGAGTCGCGAGGCGAAGGAGGTCGCCGCCATGGTGGCCAAGTCCTATGAGAACGACCCGAACTACGAGCCCGTGGTCACGAAGGTGGGCCCTCATCAGTGGGAGGTGAATGAACTCAAGCCCAGGCGCCGTCATGGAGCTGTCAGGGATGAGACGGTGGAGGAGCGGGTCGTCAACACGGACAATGATGCGGTCGACGTCCAGTTCAAGTATCGCGAGAACAGAATTGTGGAGGACGCGATCGATCCTTATTTTCCCGAGAACTGGACTGAGTCTGGTCGTAATGAACGTAAATCACAAGATCCCTATTATGGTCCTGTGCCCAATATGGAGCGCATGTTCGGACCCACCTTCGATCATAAGGAATGGTACCATCCTGGGAAGGGGCCGTTCACGGACTAAACAAACCCACTAAATAACAGGAATCAGAGAACAGAGATGCCCAACGAATATTATGTCATTTGCGACAGTAATCAGAGTATTATCGCAATTCACAGAGTCTATGATTCGGCCGTCGCCTGCTACGACCACTTTGTAAAACATGGGACCACGGGTATAAGTATCGTCGCGTTCGGTACAAATCAATATGGGATCGTGATGTCGGAGATGGTTGTGAAGACCACAAAGCCAAAATTGACGGTGCCGTAGGGTTGGACCCGTGGTCCCGTACGATGACCACACAGGTGCTCTACAATAACAGTTACGGAGATGGATTCGTCTTTTCCACCGCCTTCTTGATCGAATATGAGGCGCGCACATCCAAGAAGCTCAACATGTTCATGGCACTCGCTCGAATCGGGCCGGAGTCCATACGGTGCGATCCTGTTGCGATCGCGATCTTCCAGGAGAAAGGGCCGGAATGGTGTTCGGGACCGACATCAGAACTGGCCCTGCGCGAATTCTCGAATGTCTTTGCTCAATACTGGGAGATTGAGGAACAGGATGGCGATGAGCATGTACGGCTTCTGGTGAGTGAGGCGTTGGCCGATATCTTACATGAGTTTGTAAGAACGGGAGACAAGGCGACTCTGGATCGTCAGTACAAGGTGATTGTAGCCGCTGCTACCGCATGCTCCGAATACGCACCCGTGGTTCTAAAGAGTGAGCCGGTGGATGTGATTAGTCATGTCGACGTTGGTTACGGGTATTACGACAACGGAGTCGACAAAGGAGAAGGAGATGAAGAAACCAAGGTTGATTCTGGACACGCGTGAGGCGCGTCTTGGTTCTTGCCTGACCCAACAGGGAATTCCCTTCACCGTGGCGCCGCTCGACGTCGGCGATCTGTTGATTCAGACGGCCGAGGGAGAGCCGCTACTTATAGGTGAACGCAAGAGTCACGCCGATTTTGCCGCATCGAATCAGGACGGACGGTACCGAGAGCAACGGGCTCGTCTTATGGCGGCACGCGGATCCGGCATCGCGGTTCTCTACATCTTGGAAGGACGATGGAGTCCGTCCGAGACGGCCGTATATGGACGAACGACAGAGGCCCAGCTCAAACGTCTCACCACTCGTCTAACACTTCGTTATTCTATGCCTATCATAGCGTCAGAGTCCATCGAGGATACAGGTCGATGGTGCCGCGTTTTGCTGGCCCAGCTGACAGAGGATCCAACCGTCTTCCAGCCGGAATCGGACGCCGCAGGAGTGACAGCCATGTCAGGATTCACAGCGGCTCTCAGTCTCGTCAAGAAGGGAAACAAGACGCCAGGAGGGACGGCAACGGCCATGTTGGGCGCCGTGCCAGGACTCGGATCCAAGCGGGTCTCTGCGCTCTTGGCCGAGAAATCGATCGCAGAACTGGCTGCCATGGACCCTTCTGCGATTTCCGCTCTTGTGGTCGGTGGCAAGAAGATCGGTGACAAGTTGGCGACCACGATCGCAGAAGCGCTTTGTTCAAAGGTCGCCGTCTAAACGAAGGGCGCTGTATATAGAGTACATATGAATCCCGCGTCAACCGAAGCAAAAATATACAACCCGTGGAATCCGAGTAATCGTGACATCCCCATGTCCGAAATTACACGGATCGCACGGTATTCGCCCAAACGCGTGGACCTTTTCCGCCAGGCGTGTGTGCATAAGTCGTTCGTGGCCCGTGACCAACATGATGGCCAGCTGATCGCACCGCGACCGGCGGATTGTATGGCTCTGAAGACCGCCGACAATGAGCATCTCGAATACGTGGGCGACGGCATTCTGGACGCGATTGTGGGCGAGTACTTGGAACGGCGGTATCCCGGAGAAGGCGAGGGGTTTTGGACGTCGCTGCGATCCGAACTCGTGAATAACGAACACCTCGGTGAACTCGCTCTCAAACTCGGAATGGCTCCGTGGCTCATCATGTCGCGCCACATGGAGGAGGTATGTGGCGGGCGCGTCAATCGGCGAATGTTGGGCTCCATGCTTGAGGCCTGGATCGCGGCCATGTATCGCGATCGCGCGGGCGACGATCCGAAGACGGCGTTCTGGCACGTCCAGCAGTGGATGATCGAGGTGCTCGAGACCTACGTGGATTTTGGTGAGATCATCGCGACGAACACGAATTACAAGGATCAGTTGTTGCGCTTCTTCCAGGCGACGTACCACCAGCCTCCGCGCTACAAAGAGGTGAGCACGGAGGGGCCGCTTCATAATCGGATCTTTACGATGGGCGTACTTCTGCCGGATGGAGCTGTGATTACCACGGCGACGGCGCGTAACAAGAAGGATGCGGAACAGGAAGCGTCCCGGCTAGCGCTCGTACAGCTCGGACAGATTTCGGCATAGAATCGGTCGTCAAAGTAGAGGATGTCGGACAGTAGTGAGGAAGGACCTATCGGTGTGGGTCTGGGTGTTAAAGTCCCCTTGAAAGGAATCGCTGTCAAGAAGGTGTCGACAGCTATTGGATCCGCACCTAGCTTGGTGACGAAGGTAGCAGTCGCAGCAGTCGCAAAACCAGATCAGGAAGCGCGAAATGCGTCTCTGGCCCCTGTTGTACGCAAGACAACGTTTGCTCCTTCAGTAAAACCATCCTTAGCTCCTTCTTCCAAACCAGCAACAACAACAACAACAGCAGCAGGTCCAAGCCTAACTATTACAGAAAAGGAAGATGCGACCGCTCTAGAAGCCGAACTCGACGTGCTCAAGTCAATGGTTAAAAAGCCCACCGTGAGAGCCGGCAAGTTCGCTCCTCCCGCCGATGCGCCTCTGATGGAATCCAGTCAACTCACGGCCGACTTTGGTCG
>Ga0114962_10004855_pt1 | contig 10632 bp, 9 predicted proteins | sample C_130820_MF_Meta_FD_87017 | JGI IMG/M metagenome (GOLD analysis project Ga0114962, IMG submission 87017) | Freshwater microbial communities from Lake Croche, Canada to study carbon cycling - C_130820_MF_MetaG | ecosystem: Environmental > Aquatic > Freshwater > Lake | place: Lake Croche, Canada...
GACCAGCGTCGTCCCGGCCTGCTCAGCGCTCTGCCGGCTTGGGTAATGGATTTCAAGGACAGACCCGCTGCCGGTTTCGCTGGTGCTGATGGCTCGCCCATGGTCGTCATAGCGATAGGAGGCGACTTGCTGCGCTTGGGCGTCGGGCTCGGGTTCGAGCTCGAAGACATTGGTAAGCAGCAGCGGATCGCGGTCGTCGCGGTATTCGTAGCGGCGCCTGCGCCCATCGGGCCACTGAACTTCCGCGAGCTGCCCGGTCGCGTCGTAACGGCAGTCGGCAAGCGTCGTGCCGTTCTTGAGCATTCGGGCGATTCGCGTGCCCTGTGCATGATCGATGTACTCGAAGTCGATCCGCCAGCCGTCCGGTCCGATCAGCCCGTCGAGCCGACCGGACTCGCCGTGATGCAGCCTGATCATCGTCATGCCATCGCGCAACACCGCCAGCAGTCGACCTCGGGCATTGAAGTGCAGTGATCGCCCGCCCGGCCATCGCCATGTCCAGCGCACCCGATCGTGCATGACGCCGTTGCTCTGATGCAATTGCCGTAGTGCCTTGGCGCCGAGTTCGCGGGCAAGTGCCCGATCGCTGTCTTGATCAAGCGCCTGTGTGCGCCGATGCTCGATCACGACGCCATCTTCGATTCGGGTCGGCTGCCATTGCCCGGCATGCTGGGGGTCGGGCCGAAACACAACGCGGCGTCCATCGCCCTGGATGATCTGCAGCTCGGGCCGTTTGCCGCTGCTGGTGGCAACGATCCGGGTCTCGAAAGAGTGGCTCCAACCGACGCCGAGCGGACCGTCGAAGCGATTGCGGCTGTTGTAATGACGGGCCAGCACAAAGGGAACGATGGCCGACGCGCGAAGGTCGACTTCGTGGCGGTATTTGTTGCCGGTGACCAGATCGACCGGATTGCCGGCGCCGGTTGCCACCCCGCCCGCGCGCAGGCCGGTTGCTTCATCGGCAAAGTCGCAGACCGATGAGCCCGGTCCGGCGGGCGGGCCTCCCGCCGCGCCGCAGGTGGCTTGGGCCCAGACCGTGGCGGGGACAAGCAGCGCCAAGACGACGGCGCCCAGTGCCAGCGTCGACGCAATAACCGTCAATATTGCCTGTGGCGAATGCCGACGGCGAGGTGATTGAAGGGTATGGTCCACGGCGAGGGTTTCCGAAAGCGGGCCTTGCCCGGGAATCGGAAATCCTTGCGCAACGGGGCGATCTGCTCAATTGAGCGGACGTTCTAAGACTAAGGACCTAAGTCGACAGACTCAGTCGATCGAGGTCTTGAGTAGACTATTTCCATTGACTGACGACGGCATCGGCAATTGGCTCGCCCCATTCCTGTGTGAAATGGCCGGCATTCGATAGCAGCATCGGTGGCGGACAGTTGCGGATCGACTGGCGCAGATTGGCCATCACCGCTTCGCCGAGCACCGGATCGCTTTGGCCGACCGCCATCAGCGTGCGGCCCGTCCAGGCGTTTTTCCACCAGTCTCGCGCCTGCCGTGAAATCGCCGCGCCGGGGGCATCAGGATGGTCGGGCACAAGCTGCGGAAAGCGCCTCACGCCAGCCTTGTGGCGGGCATCGGGGAAGGGGGCTTCATAGGCGGCTGCCTCGGCAGCGTTCAAATGCGGCGCTGCCCGGGCAAGCAACTTGGCGCAATCGAGATCGGGGTTTTTCGCGACATAGGACCGCCAGTCGATGAAACCCTTCGGCAGCGACTGATCGCCGGTGCCCAGCAGGGTGTTCATCACCACAAGCCCATTGAAGCGATCGGGGAAAACCATCGGCAGGGTCAAACCGAGAATGCCGCCCCAGTCCTGGCAGACGAGTGTGACCTCGGTCAGTTCGAGGCGCTCAAGCAGGGCGATCAGATGAGCACGGTGAAAGTCGAAGGTATAGACCGCCTCCTCAACCGGTTTGTCCGAGCGACCGAATCCGATCAGATCAGGCGCAACCACACGGTAGCCGGCCGCAGCGAAGACCGTGATCATCCTGCGATAAAGGAAGCTCCAGGTGGGTTCGCCATGCAGGCACAAAAAGGTGCCCGAGACCTTGCCGGGGCCGGTGTCGAGCACCGCCGTGCGAAGGCCCTGATAGCCGGGCAGATCGTCGATCCAGGTGATCGGCCAATCGAAGTCGGGCACCGATGCGAAACGATGGTCCGGAGTGCGAAGAATGTCCATGGTCAATGTCTCGATCGCCAATGCGTGCCAGATTGTCTGCCCACTCGGCGCGAGGGGCGGGACGGGAGATGCATCGGTTGCGCTGCCGCCGGTCTAGCCGACGGATCGCGTGTGTGACCGACGTGATCCGATGATAGGCTGATCCGGAATCAGACAGAAAGGGCGACCATGGAGACCGGAAGCTTCGCTCAGCTGCTTTACCGTTATTGGTTTTATGGCTGGCTTTTCAGAGACGCCAATCGTGGCAATCTGCTGGAACGCGCCGCCGCGATGCGCTACAACCGAACGCATTCATGCTGGCTGCCGACCTATTTGCGACGCTGGTCGGTTCTGGGCGGTCTCTGTTATCTGATTGGCTGGGCGATCGAAGTGCATGCGCCTGCGCCCTTGACCCTTTTCTTTTTCACCTTGTTCGTGCTGACCGTACCGGTCAACGCCGTGACCCTGGCTGCGTGGATCGGTCTTAAGGTGATGCCAGGGCACTGAATCCATGCGGCGCATCGCATCGCCGGCCCCCCCCAAGCAGAAAGGGCCCGATTCGCATCGGGCCCCTTTTTTTCGACAGCCGGACGACAATCGTCAGGCTGTGCATCGATCGGCGTCAGCCGACCGATTGCTGGCTTACATGTCCATACCGCCCATGCCGCCCATACCACCCATGCCGCCCATACCACCCGGCATGCCGCCGCCGCCGGCCTGCTTGTCTTCCGGCGCTTCAGCAATCATGGCGTCAGTGGTCAGCATCAGACCGGCGACCGATGCGGCGTTTTGCAGCGCCATACGGGTCACTTTGGTCGGATCGACAACACCCATCTGGACCAGGTCGCCGTAGGAGCCGTCCGAGCCGTTCCAGCCGAAGTTGCCCTTGCCTTCCAGGACCTTGTTGACCACCACGCTCGGTTCGTCGCCGCAGTTGGCAACGATCTGGCGCAGCGGCTCTTCGATGGCGCGCATGACGATCTTGATGCCGGCATCCTGATCGGCGTTGTCGCCCTTGACCGTGATGGTCGAGCGGGCACGCAGCAGGGCCACGCCGCCACCGGCGACGATGCCTTCCTCGACGGCCGCACGGGTGGCGTGCAGGGCGTCTTCCACGCGGGCCTTCTTCTCTTTCATTTCGACTTCAGTAGCTGCGCCGACGCGGATGACTGCAACGCCGCCTGCCAGCTTGGCAACACGCTCCTGGAGCTTTTCGCGATCGTAGTCGCTGGTGGCTTCTTCGATCTGCGAGCGGATCGCTTTGACGCGGGCTTCGATATTGGCTTCTTCGCCGGCGCCGTCGATCAGGATGGTGTTCTCTTTGCCGACTTCGACGCGCTTGGCGCGGCCGAGGTCCTGAAGCGTGGCTTTCTCGAGGGTCATGCCGGTTTCTTCGGCGATGACCGTGCCGCCGGTCAGGATGGCCATGTCTTCGAGCATCGCTTTACGACGATCACCAAAGCCCGGTGCCTTGACGGCAACAGTCTTGAGGATGCCGCGGATATTGTTGACGACCAGCGTTGCGAGGGCCTCGCCTTCGACTTCTTCTGCCACGATCAGCAGCGGGCGGCCGGCTTTGGCCACCTGCTCGAGCACCGGCAGCAGGTCACGGATGTTGGAGATTTTCTTGTCGTGCAGGAGCACGAACGCATCTTCCATCACCGCGATCTGCTTGTCGGGGTTGTTGATGAAGTAGGGCGACAGATAGCCGCGATCGAACTGCATGCCCTCGACCACGTCGAGTTCGTTGTTCAGCGACTTGCCGTCTTCAACCGTGATCACGCCTTCCTTGCCGACCTTCTCCATCGCCTCGGAGATGATGTTGCCGATCTCGGTATCCGAGTTGGCGGAGATCGATCCGACCTGAGCGATTTCCTTGGTGGTGGTGCAGGGCTTGCTGATGGTCTTGAGCTGCTCGCTCAGGGCGATGACCGCCTTGTCGATGCCGCGCTTGAGGTCCATCGGGTTCATGCCGGCGGCCACATACTTCATGCCTTCGCGAACGATGGCCTGGGCCAGCACGGTCGCGGTGGTGGTGCCGTCACCCGCATTGTCGGAGGTCTTGGAGGCGACTTCCTTGAGCATCTGGGCGCCCATGTTCTGGAACTTGTCCTTGAGCTCGATTTCCTTGGCGACCGACACACCGTCCTTGGTGACGGTGGGTGCGCCGAAGCTGCGCTCGAGCACGACGTTGCGGCCTTTCGGGCCGAGGGTGACCTTGACCGCATTGGCCAGGATGTTGATGCCTTCGACCATGCGCTGGCGCGCGTCGTCGTGGAAAAATACTTGCTTAGCTGCCATGTTGATGACTCCTGGAATTTCTGAATTCAGTCGTTAATGAGGTGCGTGATCACTCAACCACGGCCATGATGTCTTCTTCGCGCATCACGAGCAGCTCGTCGCCGTCGACCTTGACGGTCTGGCCCGAGTACTTGCCGAAGAGAACCTTGTCGCCGACCTTGACGGCCATCGGACGGATCTTGCCGTCGTCGCCCACTTTGCCGTTGCCCACGGCCAGGATTTCGCCCTGATCGGGTTTTTCGGCGGCATTGTCGGGGATGAAGATGCCGGATGCGGTCTTACGCTCGTTGTCGAGACGCTTGATGATGACGCGATCGTGCAAAGGACGAAGCTTCATGAGAAAGGGCTCCTGATAACTTGATGGAACAAGGTTGTTGAAGGGATTTGCCGAAAGCGGCCGAAAGACGGCACGCAGAAAGCGGCGCAAGCAGAAGGTATAAACGGCAGGTTTTGAAATGCCCGCTGGCTCCGAACGGTCCGGAAATTGTTAGCACTCACCGCTTGCGAGTGCTAATGATAGCCTCCCGAGTCGGCTTTTTCAAGTCGTATCCCAACGTACGCCGACTGGCGAGTAAAGGAAATCGGGTGGATCTGCTGCTGATGTCGTTTGGATCGAGGCTCGACAACCATTACCAGGCCGCGTTTTCGATCCTCAGTTTTTTGGCCCGACCCGGCATCGAACGGGTGTTTGTCGCGACGGATGCCCCGCGCTTTTATGCGCAATTCGGCGCGCGGATCGAGATCTTGCCGATCGATGAGGCGCTGATGAGCCAATGGCGGGGCGATTCCGGCTTTTTCTGGCGGATCAAGATCAAGGCAATCGAAAGGGTGGTCGGCATCAGCGGTAATGATCTGCTCTACGTCGACTCCGACACCTTTCTTGCCGGTGATCTGACAGCCCTTTCGTCGGTCCTGGCGAGCGGCGCAACCGTCATGCATCGGCTTGAGTCACGGCTCAGCCAGCGAGCAAGCAGCACCGAGAAAGCAATGTGGGCGGTCCTGCGCGACAAGACCTTCGGCGGCATCACGATCGACGATCAGACCGAAATGTGGAATGCCGGTGTGATCGGATTGCCGGCTGCCAGCGCTGGCGACGATATTGCGCGCACGCTCGCGCTGTGTGATGCCCTGTGCGCCACGCCCTGTACCCGCCGGCTGATCGAGCAGTTTTCGTTCTCGCTTGCGCTGGCCACCGGCGGAAGGCTCACGCCCTGCGATGACGCGATCATCCATTACTGGGGCAACAAGCCTGACTGGAATCGTGCCCTGCGCGAATTTTTTGCCGAGGCTGCGCTCACCGATGCCGACCTGTCCGAGCGGATCAGCCGGCTGTCGTACTTCGATTTTCGGACGCTGCCGATCCTGCGCAAGGAGAGCTCGGCAAGGCGCAGGATGGTCGCGGCGGCCGACTGGCTGTTTTCGCCACGACGGGTCGAGTACTTCGAGTGACGGTCTCGGCATCGTGGCGTCGATCGGTCACTGACCGCGATCAGTCGCTTGGCATCAGGTAATTGAGCGCCAGCCGCCCGCCATCGGGGTAGATCGTTTGCCCTGAAAGATACGAGGCGTCGTCGCTGGCCAGAAAGGCTGCGACGGTGGCCACCTCCGAAGGCTCGCCCAGCCGCCCGAGCGGTGTGCGCGACATGATCGTGCGCTCGGCGGCGGGTGAGCCCATCACTGCCTTGCGGGCCAGATCGGTGGCGATCGTGCCGGGGCCGATCGCGTTCACACGGATGCCGTGCGCTGCCAGCGAGACCGACATCACCTTGGTGAGCTGATTGACGCCACCCTTGGAGATCACATACGGCACCTGATTCGGGATCGCCAGGATCGCGTTGACGCTCGACATGTTGATGATCGTGCCGCGAATGCCGGCCGCGACCATGTGGCGTGCGACCGCCTGACCGAAAACGAAATAGGACCGAAGATTGATGGCCAGCACGCGGTCGAAGTCGGCAACCTCAAGATCGAGAAACTCGGCGGCGTGGGTGATGCCGGCGTTGTTCAGCAGAACATCAATGCGACCGAAGCGCGCCAGCGTCTGACTGACCGCGTCTGCGGCCAGACGGCTGTCTGCCACGTCGCCGGCAATGAACATGGCCTTGTCGGGGCCCAACTCGGCGAGTGCCTGGGCGCCTTGTGCGGCATTGATGTCGACGATCGCCACGAAGGCACCTTCGGCCAGAAATTGCTTCGCACAGGCAAGGCCGATGCCCTGTGCCCCGCCGGTGACAAGTGCCACCTTGTCTTTCAGTTTCATTGTGGGACGCTCCGATAGATGGTCGGCCTGTCAAGATCAGGCCGCGTGAGATCATCGCAGATGATGAACATCTGGCTTTTCACACGGATTCTGGCGCTGGCATCGACCATTTCGGTGGGTCTGCCTGCCTGGTCGCAGCCGGTGCCGCAAACGGTGGCCAGCGCGCTTCGTGCGGCGGCGATTGCGCCGGGCGAATACGGTGTGGTGGCCCTGCCGCTCGATGGCGGCCCGCCGCTGGTCGCCTACAACGAATCGCTCGCGTTCAATCCGGCTTCGACGATGAAGCTGGTGACGACGTACGCGGCCCTGTCTTTGCTGGGCGCCAGTTATCGCTGGCACACGCCGATCCTGATGCGCGGATCGATCGACGATGGCGTTCTCGAGGGCGATCTGGTGCTGCGCGGTGGTGGCGACCCGAAGCTGGTGATCGAAGACATGGTCGAGATGGTCTCGCGCCTGCGCGCCCTCGGACTCAAGGTCATTCGGGGCAATCTGGTGATCGACGATTCGCTCTATGAGATTGGCGACGAGTCAACCGAGAAATTCGATGGTGACCCGTCGCAGCCCTATAACGTCAGGCCTTATGCCGCCCTGATGAATTTCAAAGCGACCAAGGTCACCGTCAGGCCGCAGTCCTCAGGCATTGCGATCGAGCTCGATCCGCCGCTGGCCGATGTTGGCCTGATTGACGAGGTCAGGGTGCTGGGCGGGCCGTGTCGAAGCGGCATCGCCGGACTCGCGATTCGTGACTCGGGAACCGAGCAAAAGCCGCTGATCCGTGTTGCCGGGAGTTATTCGAGCGCATGTGGCGAGCAATCGACCATGACGGCCGTGCTCAATCACCGGCAGTTCATTCAGGCGTTCTTTGGCAGTGCGTGGCGCGCGGCAGGTGGGGAGTGGGAGGGTCGTGCGGTCATTGAGCGGCGCATTGAGCCTCGGCTTCCGGTGCTCTTGCAGTGGACGTCGCCGCGAACGCTGGGCGATGTGGTCAAGGACATCAACAAGTACAGCAATAACGTGATGGCCCGGCAGGTCATGCTGCAGACCTCGACCGATCTGCCTCGGCGGCGACCGGCCACGCTCGAGCGGGCACGCCGGGTCATCATCGGCTGGCTCGAAAAGCGCGGCCTGCGCTCGCCCGAAATCGTGATCGATAACGGGTCCGGGCTGTCGCGTCAGGAACGGATTGCGCCGCTTTCGCTCGCGCGCGTGCTGATCGATGCCGCGCAAAGTCCGCAGGCTTCGGTGTTTTTTCAGTCTTTGCCGGTGGTTGGTGTCGACGGCACCATGAAGAGCCGACTCAAGACCGATCCGGTCGCCGGCAACGCCTTTATCAAGACTGGCAGCCTCAACGATGTGCGAAGCATCGCCGGTTATGTCGACGCCGCATCGGGGCGACGCTACGCAGTGGTGATGATGATCAACGGCCCGCGCGCCGAGGGCTCTTCACTGGCCCAGGACGCGCTGCTGAAGTGGGTCTTCGCTAACGGCTGACGACCGCTGAAGCTTGAAGGCTGAGTCGACCAGGGGTCAGCCGATACCGAGTTCGCCCCACAGACTGTCGACCCTTGCTTTGACTTCTTTTGACATCGCAATCGGGCTGCCCCATTCACGATCGGTTTCGCCGGGCCATTTTCCGGTGGCATCGATGCCCATCTTCGATCCCAGGCCTGAGATTGGCGAGGCAAAGTCGAGATAGTCGATGGGCGTGCGATCGACCAGCGTGGTGTCGCGCAGCGGGTCGACCCGCGTCGTGATCGCCCAGATGACGTCCTTCCAGTCGCGCACATCGATGTCGTCGTCGACCACGATGATGAACTTGGTGTACATGAACTGGCGCAGGAAGCTCCAGATGCCGAACATCACCCGCTTGGCATGGCCGGGATATTGCTTTTTCATCGATACCACCGCCATCCGGTAGGAGCAGCCTTCGGGCGGCAGATAGAAATCGACGATCTCTGCAAACTGTTTGCGCAAAATCGGCACGAACACTTCGTTGAGTGCCACGCCCAGGATGGCCGGCTCATCCGGAGGTTTGCCGGTATAGGTCGAGTGGTAGATCGCACCTTCACGCAGCGTGATCCGGTCGATGGTGAACACCGGGAACCAGTCCTGCTCGTTGTAGTAGCCGGTATGGTCGCCGTAAGGACCTTCGAGGGCCATTTCCCAGCCGGTAAAAGCCCGGGCGGGTGGCTCCCCCTTGAAGCCGAGGCGGCGGCCATGCTCGCGCGTGAGCGCGCCATCGGGGTCGGGTCGGATGCTGCCTTCGAGCACGATCTCAGAGGTGGCCGGCACCCGCAGTTCATTGCCCAGGCATTTGACGAGCTCGGTGCGAGCACCGCGCAAGAGGCCGGCAAACTGGTATTCGGACAAGGTATCAGGGACCGGTGTAACCGCACCCAGAATCGTGGCCGGGTCGCAGCCGAGCGCCACCGAGATCGGAAACGCCTGGCCTGGGTGCGCGCCAGCATGGTCGCGAAAGTCGAGCGCGCCACCCCGATGGGCGAGCCAGCGCATGATGGTTTGGTTGGCCCCGAGCACCTGCTGCCGATAGATGCCCAGATTCTGGCGGGTGCGCGCCGGGCCTCGGGTCACGACCAGCCCCCAGGTGATCAGCGGGGCGACATCGCCCGGCCAGCAGGTCTGGATCGGCAGCCGGGAGAGGTCGACCTGATCGCCCTTCCCAGACGATGCTGTGACATGCTGCGCGCGAGACTTCGCGTGGCGACATATTGAGCACCTGGCGCAGTACCGGCAGCTTGTCCCAGGCGTCCTTGAGTCCTTTCGGCGGATCGGGCTCCTTGAGATAGGCGAGCAGATTGCCGATCTCGCGCAGTGCGTCCACCGAGGTTTCGCCCATGCCGAGCGCGACTCGCTTGGGGGTGCCGAAGAGGTTCGCCAGTACCGGGTAGGCATAAGCTCGAGCGTCCTGGACTGGTCGTTCGAACAGTAGCGCCGGCCCTTCGGCACGCAGCGTGCGATCGGCGATCTCGGTCATCTCGAGCTGGGGTGAGACCGGGGTGGCAATGCGCTTCAACTCGCCTTGCGATTCGAGTTGAGCGATGAAGTCGCGCAGATCGACGTATCGCATGACTAGGCAAACCGGAAGTCAACAAGCTCCGATCTTCGCACGCGCCCGGTTTTGACCCTTCGCGCCCCGCTGCTATAATTCGCCCCAGATTGGTCGATGCCTGCGGCACGACAGTCTTCATCGAGCGAATGCCTCGATGGCTTCAAAGGCCCAATCGCTGAAGATGCCAAGCCGACCATTTCGGCTTCCAGCGGGCCATGTCTCCTCAGCCAATCGGTTGAGTCCCGGCGCAGAGCAGCGCCAAACCGGGCGGCGGTCAAAGTTCCGCCCGACACCAGACGGTCACTGACCGTCACCGTCCCTCGGCCTGCACGGCGTGGGTGGTTCGAGTGGTCGCCAGAATGTGTGGCGGTTTGTGCAGCGTTCGCTGCCAGGAGAATAGATGTCTCAGCAACGCAGAATCGATCTGCTTTTCAGTACAACTGTCGCGGTCATCGGCCTTGGACGATTCATTCGGTCCGCCGGACCGATAGTGGCCATGGCGCTGGTGACCGTCGTCGCGGTTCACGGCACGCTTGGCGGTGAAGGGGCGCTGCAGGCTGCGATGGCGGCTCGTCGCCCGCCTGTCGGCATGATGGCTGCGTTGCAGCCGGGTCGGGAGTCTGCGCAAACCACAGCGTCGCCCGGTGAGTCCGAAGCGCGAGCCGCTACCGAGGGGGCTGCGCAACCAGTCGTCGAGGCCTCATCGCCCGAGACCGCTTTGCCTGCGTCGCCCGCGGTTCGGCTCGATCGGGAGCAGAGCAACATCGCGCGCTTCATCGCGTCCCGATATCGCACCACGCTCGAGACCACCAACCAGTTCGTCTTTCACGCCTACCA
>Ga0114962_10004856_pt1 | contig 10631 bp, 11 predicted proteins | sample C_130820_MF_Meta_FD_87017 | JGI IMG/M metagenome (GOLD analysis project Ga0114962, IMG submission 87017) | Freshwater microbial communities from Lake Croche, Canada to study carbon cycling - C_130820_MF_MetaG | ecosystem: Environmental > Aquatic > Freshwater > Lake | place: Lake Croche, Canada...
ATGAAGTATTCTCCGGTCATTTCCATTTACGACAGAAACAGCGCAACATTAACTATATTGGCAATTGCTTTCCGCATAACTTTGCCGATGCCGGGGATGATGCACGTGGCATGATGATATTGGATTGGGGCAAAACACCCGTATATCATTCTTGGCCGGGACAACCACTTTATCGTGTGTTAAAGTTAAGTTCGGTAATTGACCAAGCACCCAAATTATTAGCACCAAATATGCATGTCCGGATTGAACTTGATATTGATATCAGTTACGAAGAAGCTAATTTTATAAAAGAAACTTTCATAAAAGATTATCAACTTAGAGATATGGCCCTGATGCCGAGCAAGAATACTTCGGTAGATACAGATATGGCCCCAGGCGAAGTAAAGTTTGAAAGTGTTGATCAGATTGTGACAGATCAACTAACTAATATTGACAGTGAATTTTATGATCCAAAATTGTTGCTGAAGATATATCAAAATCTATGATTTATTGCATTTGGTATCCAAGTGGTGGATTTGGCTATTTCGTTAATGCGGTGCTAACATTACATGGAAAAAATTTCCATAAAACAACAGCTACCGATGCACAGCCTAGTGAAAATGGGAATTTTCATAATTTTAAATTAGCAACACCGAAATATTTTCATGATCCAAAAAAATATCAATTTGATTTTGATCAATATAAGAATTATTCAGTCTTAATTGATAATGGTAGTAACAACGAAACAGACATATTTAAAAATATATTCCCGGATAGTCAAACCATCAAAATATGTTATTCTGATTTTTCTTGGCCTATTGTAGCAAAAACTATGGTAATTAAAGCACAACAATTAAATTTCGAAGAAACAATATATCCAGAAAAGTCTAAGTGGGACAGTAATGAAGATTGGGCTATTAGAGAAAAATATTTCTTATATCTTAAAGATCATTATCTTAGAGATCGATGGAAACCAAATAATAACCATACTCTTATGATTGAAGATATGCTTGAGTATCAAATATTCCGGCAACGATTAACACAATTTGGCATAGTTATGAATGATTTTTCTTCACTATGGGATAGTTGGACAATAAGCAATATGGAATACATACAGCCTGTAATTACTGCACAAAATATTATTAAATCCTTAAAACAGGATATTCCCATGGATGTTAGTGGATTATCGTTATGGACACAAGCTGTAGTTAATTATTTCATTTGGCTTAACTATAATTACGAAATTCCGGCCAATGATTTTTCTGCATGGTTTGATAATACGCAACAAATTAAAAATTTATTAAAGGATAACTATGAATCCTAATATATTAGTTCAAGATGACAAGTTTTTATCTCCCGATGAGATAGATGTATATCAAAAATTATTGCCCGGGCGTTGGACTATGGGGCCATCTGTTACGGATATAAAATATTTTTCGAAAGATTTGTATCGACACTATAACTGGGATGGTGATTGGGCGGCTGCAAGATGGTTAGATTCATCGGAACCGGATTGGGAAATATTATATGCTAAAATAGCCAAGTTGTTGCCAAATCATTATGTACATTGGATAGATTTAAAAATTACCCCGCCGCTATGTACTGGAACACCCAAGCATCGCGACAAAGATCCGTGGTCACGCGGCGGAGATACCGATAAGTTTTTGCGTACCATTACAGTTCTTTGTAATTTAAATGATACCTGGGACACTTGCTGGGGAGGAGATTTTGTGCTATACTCTAGTGATAATACAGTATATACAACCATACCAATTGTTCCAGGACAATTGCTAATTACAGAAAACTGTACCCATAGTATATCACCTATTACGCAGCCCGATAGGTGTCGAATTAGTTTTATATTACATGTGCTAGAATATAAATGATACAAATACGCAATCTTACTGTAAAAAACTTTATGAGTGTAGGCAATGCCACACAAGCTATTGACTTTGATCGATCAGATCTTACGTTAGTATTGGGCGAAAATCTAGACCTTGGCGGTGATGGTTCTAGGAATGGCACAGGCAAAACTACAATTATCAATGCATTAAGTTATTCTCTATATGGGCAAGCACTTAGCAATATTCGTAAAGATAATCTTGTAAATAAAACCAATGCAAAAAATATGTTGGTTAGTTTAGATTTTTCGGTAGGTGGCCAAGAATATCGCATTGAGCGCGGTCGTAAACCAAATATCTTAAAATTCTATGTTAACAATCACGAACAAGAAGCTGCAGATGATAGTCAAGGCGATAGCCGAGAAACACAAGACGCTATAGAATCTACGCTTGGCATGAGTCATGACATGTTTAAGCATATCTTGGCCTTAAACACATACACCGAACCGTTCCTTAGTCTTAAAGCACAAGATCAACGCACCATTATTGAACAACTGCTGGGTATAACGGTACTTAGTGAACGTGCGGAACGTGTTAAGGGGCTCAACAAGACTACAAAAGATGCAATTACACAAGAAGAATTCCGTATCCGAGCCGTTATAGAGGCCAATAAACGTATCGAAGAGCAAATCGAAAGCTTACGCAAACGTCAAAAGTTATGGACTGCCACACGTGATGCAGACGTTGTACGGTTGCAGCAAGCAGTGACAGATCTTGAACATATCGAAATTGATGATGAGATACAGGCACACAGAGATCTTGAAGCATACAATTTAAAACAAAAATCTGTTGCTGATATTACTAAGTCTTTACAGATTGCCGCAGCGGCGATTAACAAACAAACAAAACTGATTGATAGGCTACAAAAGGATATAGAAGCTCTTGACAAGCACACTTGCTATGCGTGTGGGCATGAATTACACGATGATAAACAGGATGAAATTCGGCGAGAGAAACAAACAGCATTGGAAGAGGCGCTGACGTCAGAAGTGGTTGATGGTGTGATTAGAGACGATTTAGAGAAAACCCTAGCTGCATTGGGTCAACTGGGTAAAGCCCCTAAAGTATTTTATGATACGCTCGAGCTGGCTCTTAATCATCGCAACAGTGTTGATGCCTTACGTAAGGATTTAGATCGGCGTGCAACTGACATTGATCCGTATGGTGATCAGATTGTTGAAATGCAAGGCCATGCTTTGCAATCAGTCACATATGATGTTGTGAACGAACTAACCCGGCTGCAAGAGCATCAAGAATTCTTGCTCAAGTTGTTGACCAGCAAGGATAGTTTTATCCGGAAGAAGATTATTGAACAGAATCTCAGCTATCTAAATGCCAGACTCACACATTATCTTGAGCGCATTGGTTTGCCACACACTGTGGTATTCCAAAACGATCTTACTGTGCAGATTGAAGAATTGGGTCGCGAACTGGATTTTTATAATCTTTCTAGAGGAGAAATGACCCGGCTTGTACTTTCACTATCATTATCTTTCCGTGATGTATTTGAGTCGTTATATCAGCCAATTAATGTTCTCTTTGTGGATGAATTACTAGATAACGGTCTTGATTCACAAGGTACCGAGGGCGCCCTTGCGATATTAAAGCGAATGTCGCGAGAGCGTCAAAAGAGCATTTGGCTTGTGAGTCACAAAGATGACCTGGTAAATCGTGTTGATAATACATTAAAAGTAATAAAAGAAGGTGGATACACACACTACAGTACGGATGTGGAAATTGCGTAGATTACAAGTTTTACACATCGAACCAACAGATGTATGCCAGGCCGCATGCCCACTATGTGCAAGAGAGCTTGACACAAACTTTAATAAACATACCAAGCATCATCTGCGAATTGAACACATACAGCATCATTTTTCAGACCGTGTGCTTTCCAAGTTGGTTAAGATGTTTATGTGTGGTAATTATGGAGATCCAGCTGCGGGTTATTATACCATGGATATCTATAATTATTTTAGAAAAATCAATCCCAACATCACGTTAGGGATGAATACAAATGGTGCTATCCAGTCAACATTTTGGTGGAATGAATTAGGAAAATTATTTAATCGGCCGCTAGATTATTGTGTGTTTAGCATCGATGGGTTAGAAAGTACTAATCATGTTTATAGAAAAAATGTTAATTGGGAAAAATTAATGAGCAATGCCGAGGCATTTATAGCTGCCGGTGGATCAGCACATTGGGATATGTTGGTTTATAAACACAACCAACATCAAGTAGATGCTGCCGAACAGTTGGCGCGTGATATGGGATTTAAATGGTTTAGAGCCAAGGTCAGTAAACGTGCATTTACTGATCGACTCGAGTTTCCCACAGGTTGGCAAGAATCTGTTATCAACGCCGGGCCAATACAATGTCATGCTCAACAAGAAAAAAGCATGTATATAGATGCTCAAGGACGGGTAAGTGCATGTTGCTGGTTAGGTAGTAGACAGAAAGACTTTGTTATAGATGATTTAAAAACTATAAAATTAACCTGGCGTACTAGTTCTCCAGACCCTACGTGTAAATCTGCGTGTTCTAGTGATAAAAATAAGACCAGCTTTACTAATCAATGGCAACGTGAGGTACAATTATGTTAAGTAAGATAATAATTACATATTTGCAAATGATAGCTAAGTATCAGTATGGAGTTAGGACATTGGAATTTTCCGCATGAATTTGACATCGCAGATTGGTTTGGGTTTATCTACAGGATTACTGAACTCAATACTGGACGGCAATACATCGGAAAAAAACAATTTTTCTCAAACAGAACAAAAAAAGTTGTTGGAAAAAAGAATAGAAAGCATTACAAAAAAGAGTCTGATTGGAAAAAATACCGTGGATCCAGCGTTGAGCTTAATAAATCCATTGAGCAGTCGGGCATGAGCAACTATCAATTTGATATTGAATCGTTACATGCCAGTAAGGGCACATTACATTATCGTGAAGTTGAAATACAGATTATGGAAAATGTAATGCGAGAAAGACTTGCTTCTGGAGTAAGGAAGTATTATAATGGCCATGTAAGTGCTGTTAAATTTGCACCAACACCAGAAACAATTGAAGAATCAAAAATGAAACGTATCACCACTCCTCCCCAAATTTCCCCAAAATAGCAGTAAATAGGCATAACACAATAACAGACTCTGTGGCAAGCGATATGGTTTGCCCCCATTGAGGAACGGTGAGAGACCCGGTCCGGAAAATCTTGGGCGTCATAGGTAATAGCTAACTTAGGCTAAAAGAATCGAGGCTCTGCGAAAAAGATGCAACCTTGGCTGAAGTAGATCCGCTAATCCGATCTATGGAGGTTCCGTTGATGAGAACGAATGCTGGAGTAAGGGGTACAGGTCAACTGCCTCTGCATTGTGAAAACAATAATCTCCTTAGATTAGTGACTGTGCGAACTCGGATGATGCGCCAGATCATAATTTGCCCCGTCTGGGTGAATTATGACTGATAAATCTGGATGATACTGAAACATAAAAACAATTGTGTTTATTTAAAAACATTGATGAGCAAAGCGATATCAATAATGAGCAGAGCGAAATTAATAAGATAGATAATGTTCTTAAAGATTGGTATCTGGAAAATCCCTGAATAATGCATGTTGTATAGTTGCACAATCGACAAATTGATTAAAGCTTTTATGTTTAACTTCTAATTCTCCTTCCAATGGAGCAACACGTTTAAATGCCTCATCGAGTTGTGCCATTCCTGTGAATTCCATTAGAATCATAAATTCCGGAAGGTCTGCAATGCTACGGAATCCCATTTTACAACGTGTGATTCTGTAACTTTCCATCTTACCTTCAGATATTAAATGATCAAAAAAACTTTTCATTCCGTTTACCCAATCAAGGTCTGAGATATCGCCCTGTTTATTTGCCCAAATTGTGTATAGATCCATTATAGTGGTCCTAGTAATTCAAAGCCTTCAATGCTTTGTTTGTAAAGATGAGCTTGGTCAAGATATAAGTATTCAAAACCACGCTCACGATATATTGCACACTCAGTTTGTAAACTGGTAATGCCCAGGCGTAATTTGGGCTTTTGATAATTCCATGCAAATTGCGCACATAATGCATTTGACTGATCATATCGCTTGATAAGACTAAACGCAACTAATACACCATTATCACGATAGCCAATCACATCTGTATCCGCATCACGATATTGACTGTCAAATAACGGCATCACACTACCAAAATGTTTGTAGATACAATAGGTACGATAGATATCGTTTAACTGTGCGATATCGGGTTCGGTGATGTAATACCAATCGCATAAGGGTTGATATGCGGTTTTAGCCAATGCAATTCGTGCGTATTGATATGTCATCGTGGATCTTTACGATGCCGAAATAGCACTTGTAAGTATTCTTCCGGCCAGGCATGATAAAAATCTTTCTTACTCATTTGTGCCGCCGCTGTGTTTAACTTGCTTAAACTTTGCACCATTGCTAGAGCATAGGTACCTTGATTCATGCTGATACCATTCACTATTTCTGTATCTGCAGGATGATCTTCCAGGACAATAAGATCGTTTGGTAATAAATGCTCGGTATTAGCATGTTCAAGATCGCTGTGAAACTGTTTGTATGTAAATAATTCCGGATCATATGCAATAATAATCACACTTTTATTATTCAATCCAGTTTCGGCAAGTTGTGCAAGATCACTTAGTGGTTGTGTCCCAACACGGACTTCAAAATCTTTATCCAATCTGGCTCGACGTGCAAATGGGCACGGGGCCCAACCACCCAATGCCGGATGTGGAATCTCAACAAAGTTTTTAATCCAATATTCAATGTCTTGATATAGTTGTGCAAGTTCAAGTTTCATATTAGAAAAATGGCAAGTTTGTGCGTTTCGTTGTATCTAAATTTTCTTTTATAATAGCACTTATGGCATTACGCTCGCTCTGACTCATTTGCATGGCTTCATCGTAAGTTACGCCTCCTCGCATATACCAGCATAATTTCAATATATCTTGCCGTATATTACGTGTTTCTTTGTCCATGGCATCCACCATGTCGCTGATGCCATCAGCATCAAGAACTAAGAGGCGATTTCGAAAAAATTTGACATATCCAATGTAAACTCTTGCTGGTATTCGTGTTGACAACTTGAACAAGTGACATCTATTGGCGGCAGCTCTGTTGCTGTTCGTAACGCAATCACATGTGATTTGATATTATTAAATGTGCCTTTTGTGCAGTTATGTAAAAATTCTTGTATATGTGCAGTATCAGTAACCATAGCTTCGGCAGTTTTTACAGCACTAATTGATTGCGCAATACTTATAATTGTTGCTTCTGTTATACGTCGAAATGCTGCGCCAAGCCTGCCGATCTTCTCTTTTTCATCAATGTTTGAATCGGCTAGCAATTGTATAGTTTTTTGATCTTCAAATGACACTCGACTGTTTTCAGTCACTTGTTTGTAGTTCATAGGTGCAAAATAAAATGTTAGATCACCATCTGTAATTGATTTATCGTAATCCGGTGCTTTAAGATTATCCAGTGCTACCCTAAGATCTATATTAATTTCATCTGCCACATTGCATTTTGGACAAGTGGTTCCGGTCATCATATCATGCCCGTAACTGGCTAACCGTATAGCTACCAGCAGCGCATTAAAATCAGTAATTGGAGCGGCCCAAGCATTAGTAATATTTGGTACACAACTTTGTATCAGATCGGCCATAGCCGATCCATTAAACAATGCGTCTGGGGTCCTGCCAGTAATTTCATCCAGGGCAGTCATGGGCAATACCGGCAGTTCATTGTTAGCAGTCATAGTAATACTACCTGGCGGATAAAACTTACCAGCACTGGGTAGCTTAAGATAGATAGCTGCTTGGCGGAAATGCTTACGTAGCGGGTTGTTAGATTGTGTCATATGTTCACCATAAATATATAACTACTTATCGGTAAAAATATCATGTCAACAGAAATGGAAGAGTTTACAAGTGCAATTAAGGATCTTACCAATTTACTGAATGCAACAGCTGATTCGGCAGCTGAGGCTGCAGCCAAAAAAAAGGCTTCTGACGACGCTCTAGTTAAAGGTACTATTGCCGCAGCAGCTTCAATGGGCAATGCTGCCAAAGGATTTATAGGTGCAATGGCCACTGGTGAAGGCGGCGCAAAAAGTCTCGGCGGATTTGTAGATGCAGCCAAGGGTGGTGCCGGTGCGTTGGCAGGGATGGGCACAGCAGCAACGTTTGCTAGTAATGCGCTTGGACCATTGGGTAAAACAATCGTTGTTGGAGTTATAGCTGGTCTCAAAGGAATGACCGATGCATTCCTTGATGCTAGCAAGTTCTTTCTAGGCGAAGTTGATGCGCTTGGTAAAACATTTAACGAATTTGGGCAAATTGGTGCATTGGGTTCTAAAGGCATGCAAGGGTTAGTTGATGACTTTAGAACCTCCGGTTTAATGATGGCCAGCTATAAAAAAATAGTAGCTGAAAATACCACAACATTTTCCAATTTTAAAGGATCGGTTAAGGGCGGTATAGATGAATTTGTTAAACTATCACACGAATTAAATAATCCCGATGGACCGGGCGCACAGTTGCGTATGCTTGGTCTTAGTCTTGAGCAAGTGGGAGAAGCAGGCGCAGCTTATATATCATTGCAAACTAAACTTGGACGTTCCCAAGGTCTAGCAACCGCAGATTTGACCCGTGGTACAATAGAATATGCAAAAAGCATGGACGAAGTAGCAAAGCTAACTGGGATAAACAAAAAAACACTTGAAAAAAATCTAGAAGAAATGGTAAGTAAAAATCGCCTTTCTGCAGCATTAGAACTTGAACAGGATGAAGGCAGAAGAGAGGCGATTAAAAGAACTGTGTCTATGTCCATAATGTATGGTCAATTTTATTCACAAGGGATATCAGATTTAATAGCAACAAAAGGTGCAGCAGTAACCGAAGCAGCCAAAGCCACTCAGCAAGTTTTCCCAGGAATTGAAGGGGTGCTTGCTAAACTTGGTAAAGGAGCAACCGCCGAAGATGTTATGTCGGCAATGCAAAAAAGCGAAAAAACAACTAGAGCTGGTCGAATAGGTTTTGAAGCGTATAGAAGTGAAGGTTCTTCAACTCCTTACGGAGGAGAAGGCACGATTGTTGCCGCGCGTGCCGGAAATCGCAAAGATGTTAAAGAAAGCATGGCCGAAATTCAGTCTGGTAATCAAGCTTTGATCACAGGGCAAGACAAATTAACTACCAGCGTAGTAAAATCGCAGATCGCTTTTGAAGATATGTATAAATCAATTCAGAATGAAGTAATTAATAAATTACCATTTGCTGCCGGCGCGATTAAAACCTTTGCCGAAACAGCGGCCGGGGCTACTAAATCCATGCTTAACATGTTTGGTTCCAAAGTACCGCAAGGAAATGCCACCGGATCTGAAAATGCACCTCAAAATATTCAAAACAATGCTGCGGCGCTGCGTGACAGAATGCAAAATGGACCAGCACCCTTAAATCTCCAACCAAGATCGGCAGCACCAGCGGCACCAGCAGCACCAGCAGCACCAGCAGCAACATCGGCTGCACCTCAAAATATTCAAAACAATGCTGCTGCGTTAACAAATATGATGCAAGGTGGACGACAGCCGCTAAATCTTCAACCAGCAGCACCGGCACCAGCAGCACCTGCACCGGCACCTGCACCGGCACCAGCAGCACCTGCACCGGCACCAGCAGCACCTGCACCATCAGCAGCAGCAGTGACAACCGGCAAGTCGCTTAATGGCCTTAACGAAGGGTTTGCATCCGCATTGCTTGCCGCAGCAGCAGATTATAATTCTACAACTGGCGGCAAATTGCAAATTAATAGCGGTTTTCGTGACAAGGCAAAACAACAAGCAATGTTTGACAAATATGTTGCAGGCGGCAGACAAGGTACCTTAATTGGCGATCCAAACACCAGCAGACATGTTCGAGGTTTAGCAGCCGATATACAAAATTATAACGATCCCGCAGCGGTTGCTGCGTTAAATGCACGTGGCTTTAATAACACAGGTGTGCGTGGCGAACCGTGGCATTTCCAGATGGCAGAAAAAGGCGGGATCCTTAGTGGTCCACGCAGCGGATATGCAGCCATGTTACACGGCACCGAAGCAGTGGTACCATTGCCCGATGGTCGCAGTATCCCAGTATCTAATCCCGGCGGTGGCGGTTCTATGGAAATTCAAGCTGCCCAGCTCGATGCATTGGAAGAACTGGTTAGTGCTATGAAAAATCAAGTCAATATCAGCTCTAAAATGTTACAGTATGCACAATAGCATTTATACAGTAAATAATCGCTGCTGACATACGGCCCCAACATAAATACATATACAAGGATTTGATAAATGGCGGATAAAAGCAACGGCGGAACGTGGCGTAAGTACTTTAAAATCGCACCACAAGGTGGACAGCTAAGTCCTATTTCTGGACGCAATAGTTTTGGATTACCGGGATACGGCCGCCAAGACGGGGCAAACAACACAAACGACTTTGCTTTCCGCAACTATGCCAGCCGCTTGCCCGAAGTGTATTCCGGTCATCCCAATCGTATCGAACGCTATAATCAATACGAAAACATGGACTGTGACAGTGAAGTCAATGCTTGCTTGGATATCATTGCAGAATTCAGCACACAAGTAAGCTCAGAAAATCAAACACCGTTTGATATCACCTATCAAGACAAACCAACTGATCACGAAATAGAAATTATCAAGAAACAG
>Ga0114962_10004860_pt1 | contig 10627 bp, 12 predicted proteins | sample C_130820_MF_Meta_FD_87017 | JGI IMG/M metagenome (GOLD analysis project Ga0114962, IMG submission 87017) | Freshwater microbial communities from Lake Croche, Canada to study carbon cycling - C_130820_MF_MetaG | ecosystem: Environmental > Aquatic > Freshwater > Lake | place: Lake Croche, Canada...
AAGAATGCAAAGTCCTTGAGCTTTGGCAACGGCGACCCCAACTCAACTTCTGGTTTTTTGGTTCCTGGTTTTTATGTCTTTGCGCAAAACAAGGTCGATCCTAGAACGGCCTTTAAGCTTTCTAGAAGCGCAAACCATGAGGCCAATGCTTTGGCAGTCGCAAACAAGCAAGTCGATGTAGCGACAAACAATAGTGAAAATCTTGAAAAGATTGAACAACGATTTCCTGAAAAATTCAAAGAAATCAAAATTGTGTGGACTTCTCCTTTGATTCCACTTGACCCCATGGTCATTCGTAAAGATCTTCCAGAGACCTTAAAAACAAAAGTCAAAAATTTCTTTTATAGCTACGGAAAAAACAATCCTCGCGAGCGTGAAATTGTGATGAAAATCAGCAAACTCTCGGGTTTCAAAGCCTCTACTAATCAACAACTCGTGCCCATTCGTCAACTTGAATACTTCAGCCAGCGCAATAAAATTGAAGCCGATTCAACTGTTTCTGATACCGATAAGAAAACTCGCATCGCTGAGATTGATAAGAAATTAGCTGAATTAAAGTAATATTTTTACACTCATGTCTACACAAGAGCCCAAAAGAAACCTACTCTTACAGTTTGGTTGGGCTTTTTTATTACTAATGCTGATGGCATCGTGGAATGGTGCAGACATGAGGCCGATGGACTTGTGGCGCGACTCAAGCAACATGACGTCTTACGTTTCAGAGTTTTTTCCTCCTAAGTTTAATCACTGGAAACTTTACTTTGAAGAAATGCTTGTCACATTAGAGATTGCTCTTTGGGGGACCTTCTTGGCTGTACTCACAGCCATTCCATTTGGATTATTGGCATCATCGAACATCGTGCCGTGGTGGATCTATCAACCCATTCGAAGACTCATGGACTCTTTTCGTGCCATCAACGAAATGGTTTTTGCAATGCTATTTGTTGTGGCTGTTGGTCTGGGTCCCTTCGCTGGCGTTTTGGCACTTTGGATTCATACCTCCGGCGTTTTAGCGAAACTTTTTTCAGAAGCTGTAGAAGCCATTGATCACCAGCCTATTGAAGGCATACGCTCGACAGGAGCAGGTGCACTGCATGAAATTATTTATGGTGTTATTCCACAAGTCATGCCTTTATGGATTTCATTTACGCTTTATCGCTTTGAGTCAAATGTTCGCTCTGCAACGGTTGTAGGTATGGTTGGTGCAGGTGGGATTGGTGTTTTATTGTGGGAAATCATTCGAAGTTTTCAATACAAAGAGACCTCTGCAGTCATGATCATAGTCGTCATCACCGTGAGTTTGATTGATATTGTTTCTTCCAAAATTCGCAAATCACTTATCTAAAGAATCACCGCATGAAAATGACCATCACTGAAATCATTGATCTTCTCGTCTATAAAGGAGATTCGCAGTACGGTGGTGAAGAGATCAACCAACTTCAACACGCTTTGCAATGTGCTCACCTGGCGGAAATATCCAATGAAACACCGCAATTGATTACTGCGTCCCTGTTGCATGATATAGGTCACCTGATTACGGAAGAATTTTCCGAAACGAGAGAAACCTCTAGCCACCAAGATGACTTGCATCAATTTATTGCTTTGCCTTTTTTAAGACCCCTTTTTTCTGAAGATGTGCTCGGGCCTATTAAACTTCACGTAGATGCCAAGCGATACCTTTGTTTTTCTGATAAAACCTATTGGGATTCCTTATCACCCACCTCTAAACACACCCTAGAACTCCAAGGTGGAGTATTCTCAATTCAAGCTGCACAGATTTTTATTGAAAAACCATTTGCTCAAGATGCCATCAGGCTCAGACGCTATGACGATCTGGCCAAGGTTCCGAACGCCAAGACGCCTCCCCTTGGTCACTATAGAAAAATTGCAGAGTCTTTTTAACTCTTTCTTTTTTAAAGCACACTTTGATCTGAACTTTTATTTTTAAAGTTTTCAAGTAGATATTTTTAGGAAATATTGAGTTTGTATTGAGGTGGTCTCACGTGACAATTTAATGTCACTCATGTGAATCCTTTTAATAAATATTAAATAAGCATGAAACATATATCATGAATAATGATTAAGTCAAACAGAAGCTTTTTACAAATAACTTTAAACATTTTTATCATGATCAAAGTAGACAAATCAAATTTGAACAGTTTTAAAAGAGAACATTTTTCAAAACAACCTACCCTTGCTGCAGTTGCAGTTGGTATTTTGATTTCTTCCTTAGTGGGTGTAAACGCTCAATCTCAAGATACAAACGACACTGACATCAAGGTCATTGAAATTGCTGCAAAAAAGACTCGATCTACCACCTCTTTATCTAACTCGGATGTACAAACTTTACTTCCAGGCACGAATCCCATCAAAGCCCTTCAATTGCTCCCAGGTGTGAGTTTCCAAACTGCAGACCCATGGGGCAACAATGAACAAAACTCGCAACTCTACATTCACGGCTTTAGCACACAACAGTTGGGCTACACCTTGGATGGCATTCCATTGGGTGACCAACAATACGGCAACTACAACGGTCTTTCCCCACAAAGGGCCATCACCAGCGAAAACGTGCGCTCTGTGATTTTGAACTCTGGTGCGGGTGATCTTGGAACGGCATCCACAAGTAATTTAGGTGGAACCATTGAGACCTACAGCTCTGACCCTTTAAAAACCAGGGGTTCTAGAATTGAACAGACGATCGGAAGTTACTCAACCAACAGGACCTTTTACCGCTACGATACAGGCACCTACGGTCCAGACAAGTCCAACTCTGCGTACCTATCCTTTATGCGTTTAGATGCAAAGGCCTGGGATTTTGAAGGTCACCAAGGCGGCAAGCAAATCAATGGAAAATTCATCAAGGACATGAGCGGAGATAAATTTACCGCCTTTTTTAATTACAACGATAAAATAGAACCGAACGAAGACTCCATAGCACGCTCTGCCACAGAAAAATACCAACCCTATACACGTCCTTTCATGTATCCAAATTTGGGAAGCTACATGGCCTATTTGGACCCCAAGACAAGTGCCACACCTGCCTCAGTTGGAAACAATTACGCCAACTATTACAGCGCCGCTCAGAGAACAGATTACTTGGGCTATTTGAAATACGACGCGGATCTCTCTAATGGAATGCGTTGGAGCAATCAAGTTTACTACCACAACGATAAAGGAGCCGGTTTGGTTGCTGGGCCTGTTGGAGTCGCAGGTCTTCCAACACTGTTTAATGTCTATTTTCCTGGTCAAAACCTAAAAGATGTCTTTGGAGGATCAGGTATTGCGCTCAGAACCACGGAGTACAACATCAATCGAAATGGTTTATTAAGTAAATTTAACATGGACGCTGGTGATCACCGCGTTGAAGCGGGACTTTGGACGGAAAGAAATGAGTCCTCTGCCTACAGAAGATGGTACGCTTTTGACTTGAACAACCCAACCAACCCATCGCCCTATGAAAAGCCAACTGGCAACCCCATGTTCACACAATATGGCAGCCAAATTGTCAACACCGTTATCCAACCTTATGTGCAAGACGCTTGGCAAGTCAAACCCGATTTGACGCTGCAAGGTGGTTTTAAAACATCCATGCAGTTCGCAACGGGTACTTTCCCAGTCCAACAAAAAGCTGGATCCATAACAGGCGGCTCACCAGCATTGCCTGTTGGTACGATCAACACAAAGGGGATGTTCTTGCCTCAAGTTGGTTTTGCGTGGGACTTGTCACCTAAATCACAAATTTTTGGAAATATCCAAAAAAACCTTCGTCAGTTCGTGACCTATGGAGCTGGGGGCTTGTCACCTTGGAGCTTGAGCAGCCAAGCCGCGTTTGATTTATTTGCCGCTACCGCTCAGCCAGAGACAGCATTGACCTTTGAGATCGGTTACCGTGGAAGCAGCAAAATTGAAAACAGTTTCATCACTGAAGTTGACGGACAAATTAACCTGTATCACGTTGACTTCAAAAATCGACTTCTACAGATTGCCTCAACTCCTGTGATCAACACGATCAACCCTGGAAATCCAATTTTAGCCAACGTTGGTGGTGTTAAAACGGACGGCTTGGACATTGGTGGCACATTGCGCTTTGGTAGCCGATTCTCTTTGTACAACGCTTTGTCCTACAACCAGTCCACTTTCACTCAGGACTACACCACGGGTGCCACGGGTTCAGTGGTGGCCACCAGCGGAAAACAAGTGCCTGGTAGCCCACAATGGCTTGAGAAATTTGTTTTGACCGGTCAGTTCGGTGACATCGAGGCGCAATTGGTAGGAGACTTTGTAGGCAAACGCTATGCCACCTTTCTCAATGATTTGTGGGTTGACCCCTACTTCATTACCTCTTTGAACGTGACAAGTAAGTTGCCTTCCTTACTAGGTGACAGTGTGAAGAACTCAAAATTGCGTTTATCCATCACCAACTTAACGGACGTCAAGGGCGACTTGAATGTGGGCGTTGGAGCTGTATCGGGCAGCTACACCACATTTCCCATAGCGCCTAGACAGTTCTTCCTGACTTATAGCGGCTCTTTCTAATGAAGCCATTGCCTCAAATGCAAAGAAGAGCTTTCATCGAACACTTGGGTCTGTCCCTTGGTTCGATGGGTTTAATGAGTTTGGGCGGGTTTTGTACCACCGCTCATTCTCAACCCACAGTGTCCGCTCAAACTGGATTAAACAAAGTCGAACTCTTTGCCCATAGAGGAGCAAGCGCTTTAAGGCCAGAACATACTATGGCTTCTTATGCATTGGCCATTCGCCAAGGTGCAGACTACATCGAGCCCGATTTGGTCAGTACCAAAGATGGTGTGTTGGTTGCCAGGCATGAAAACAACCTGACAGAAACAACCGATGTTGCTTTAAGAGTAGAGTTTGCACATAAAAAAGCAAAAAAAACCATCGATGGTCTGAGCGAAGAAGGATGGTTTGTCGAGGACTTTACACTTGTAGAGTTGAAAAAGCTTCGAGCAATAGAGCGTTTAGGTACCGTTCGAACTTGGAACAACCAGTACAACGGTTTGTATCAAATTCCAACCTTTGAAGAAGTCATTGAGCTTGTTGCGGCAGAGTCTGCCGCCATTGGGCGCCCCATTGGTCTAGTGCCTGAGATCAAACACTCCACTTATCACCAAAGCATTGGCCTAAAGATGGAGGATCGGTTCATTGATATCTTGCGCGCCCACCCTTACTGCAAGCAAGCGCCTATTGAAATTCAATCTTTTGAGGTGACGAACTTAAAGTACATGCGAGAAAAACTAGGGCGCGCACAGAATTTACGCATCATGCAATTGGTAAGCTTTGGTCCTGGACCAGCTGGAATGCCAGGAGATGCGTTTGCAAACAAATCAGGTTTGACCTATGAGCAAATGCTAAGTCCCAAGGGACTCAAAGACATCTCTCAATACGCAGATGTGGTGGCGCCCAACAACCGAATGGTGATCCCATTAGGGACGGATCAACGCTTGTCAAAACCCACGCGACTCGTACCTGACGCGCACGAAGCGGGACTTAAAGTGCACAGTTGGACTTTTAGACCCGAAAATAGATTTTTGGCAGCCGAGTTTAGAAATAATTCAGGTGAAAACAGCAGAAATGAGTCGGGATCTATGGCAGAAATTCAAACTTACATCAAAGCCGGTATTGATGGATTTTTCTCAGACGACTCGGCTATTGGACGCCAAGCCATTGAAGCATCCTAGGTGAACCCTCTTTCTCTCTGAAAAAATCCCTTAGACTATGCAAGTTGACTATAGACAGTTTGCTGATCCACACGGCAACAAGTGGTGGATCATTGCTGGTGTAATGGTTTTTCAATCCCTCGCTATTTTGGCTATTCAGTCGGGTATGGGACAGCGCTTCTTGAAAATCGAGCATAAGCCCATTGAGGCTGAATTGATCCAAGAACAAAAGCCCAAAATTGAGCCTCCAAAACCCCCACCCTTTGACAAGCCACAACCCAAAACCGTTGCAAAACCTGATTACGTCCCACCGGTTGAGGTGCCCCGTGTGGAAACACCCAACAACTCGATTGCACAATTCAGCTCCACGCCACAAGCCCCTAGTGCAAAAATTGCGGAAGCTGCTCCTGTTCAGCCTCAAGTACAAGCGCCCGTTAGAACGCCAGCTGTCATCAATGCATCTTCAAGCTGCGAAACACCCGAGTATCCAAGTCAATCTAGAAGACTCCAAGAGAGTGGAACGGTTCAGATGCGCTTTTATGTCGGATCTGACGGGCGGGTCATTGAGTCTAGCGTGGAGAAGTCTTCGGGCTACCGACGCCTTGATGAAGCGGCTCGGCTTGCTTTGTCTAAATGTCAGTTCAAACCCGGCACTGTGGATGGCAAACCCGAGCCGAGTTGGGCCAATTTAAGGTATGTCTGGAAGATCGAAGACTGACACATCTATTTTTAAACGAAATCAAAGTTAAATTTTTAATCTTGACTTTCGCCTTTGCTCTTTAGCCATTTGAAATCAAATTACATTTTATTTACCGTCCCTTGTCAAAACCACACCATGAAAACAATCGTTAAATATTCCAAGCATTTATTAATGATCGTGTCCTTGAGCCTCCTTTGGGGTCCAGTTTGCTCTCAAGGTACACAAACGAACCCCAATGATGAGATGGAAAAAACATTTGGCTTGATGTCCCTGTTAGGACAATCCGATTGGGTGGCAAAGGCGACATTGATCATCTTGATCCTCATGAGCGTGTCCTCTTGGTATGTGATCATCAGTAAACTCCTGACTCAAAGTCATCTCTTCAAAATGTCCAAGGAGATCAATGAGGCCTTTTGGGCCTCTAGCAACATTCAAGCGGGCGAAAAAACTTTAAGCGATAAGAGTCCCTTTAAATTTTTGATACACATTGCCGTTCAAGCTTGCGCACCCCAAAAAGGGATTCTCTCGCCCGTTGAGCCTAAAACTTGGTTGTCCATCTCCATACAAAGAGGCATGTCTCAAATTCAAGGACAAATGCAAGGCGGGCTGTCTTGGTTGGCAACAGTTGGTTCAACGGCACCCTTTGTGGGACTCTTTGGAACGGTATGGGGTATTTATAACGCGCTCATGAAAATTGGTCTCACAGGTCAAGCATCCATTGACAAAGTGGCAGGCCCTGTGGGTGAGTCATTGATCATGACGGCGATTGGTTTAGCTGTGGCGGTCCCCGCTGTTTTAGGCTACAACTGGTTGGTCAAAAGAAACAAGGCGGCCTTAGAAGACATCAATGCTTTTGGTTCTGATTTGCATTCAGTTTTAAGCGCAAAGTAATTTCTAAATTAACCTATCACCCCAATTCAGTCACTCACCCATGGCCATCAATATAACATCTGACGCTGACGATGAGGTCTTGAGCCAAATCAACACAACGCCTTTGGTGGATGTGATGCTGGTCCTTTTGATTATCTTTCTGATCACAATTCCAGTAGTGACAACGTCAGTCAAGGTCAGTCTGCCCTTAGAGAGCAATGTCCCAAGAGAGCAAAAACCAGAAACCATCATCATCTCTGTCAATGCAAAAGGACAAATCTTCGTCTATGACAGTCTGATGTCAAACAATGATGCATTGTTCAAGATCTTAAAGCCATACGCCCTTTTGACGCCTCAGCCTGAGGTGCAAATACGAGGAGATTCTCAAAGCGAATTTCAATCGGTTGGACGTGTGATGAATGTGCTTCAAAGACTTGGCTTGTCAAAAGTTGGTTTTATAACTGAACCTAAGTAGCAGAGAGAAAGAATACAAAAAAATGAATTTCTCATCCACAAAAGAACCACTTTTACCTCACTTGGCTCCTGAGCCCGATGTCATGATGGACATCAATACGACGCCTCTGATTGATATTTTGCTTGTGCTGATCATCATGCTGATCATTACCATTCCAGCCCAATTGCACAGCGTCAACTTGGATATGCCTGTGAACCCGGCACAAAGGACCAAAGAGCCCAATGTCATCAAAATCAGCATTGATGATAAAAACAGTATGTCCTGGAACGGCTCTCCAATTGAATCGCAAGATGAATTGGACGCCAGGTTTTCCAACATCAGATTAAATAATGAAAACGTCGAGATTCATATTCGCTCAAGCGCAAGAGCCAGATATGATACAGCCATCAAAGTGCTTGCCAGCGCTCAAAGACATGAAATCAAAAAAATTGGAATTGTGGGTCTCGATGAATTTAATCTATAGACTTACTCGAAAATTAAGAAACTGAATTTCTCTTTTGATGTGCGTAATTTTTAAAAAATTTAAATTAGCAAGCGTTTTTTCAATCAGCGTGTCTATTGATGGGCAAAGATTAAACAACAAAAGAAAACCACAGATACACACTCTATGCTTTCCCCATCTGTTGATTTCATGGTAGCTTTGTCAACAATGCAAACGATCCATCGTTGCTATTTTTTGGACCCTAAGGCCAAGAAAATCGGATAAGACCCATTTTTTCGTTCTGCAATATGGGCCGTTACGAATTTAACATCTGTGAATCCACATTGCTCAAGTTTTCCTGCAAATTCATCGCGATCAAATCCTTGGTGAAAGACCCCTTCCGTGGGAGTGGCATGAAAGCCGCCGTCTTCAGTGTCCAAGTCTGCCAGTGCGATATGGCCACCGGGCTTCAGATGATCGGCAAATTTTTGAATCATGTTGTTGGTGTCTTTGACATGGTGCATGGCCATTGCACTCATGATGAGATCGTATTCAACGCCAGTGGGGTTGAGCGTGATGTCTTGACAAAGAATTTCAACCTTTCCTTTTAATTCTGTTTTGGCGATCAACTTCTCTAACATGGACTCGGACACGTCCACAGCGGTAATTTTCTTCACATGGGGTGCCACTTGCGCGCTGATCAATCCTGTTCCAGCGCCAAAATCCATGACCGTCATCTGTTCGTTTAATTTCACATTTTCCAAAATCGAGGATCCAATGGCCTGAGACATCTTGGTTCTCATCTCATTGGCATCCCAATTGGTCGATTTTTCTTTGAATAAATCAGTCATTTTTAGCGTCCTTTGTTAAATTTGATGTGTCTGGAATAAATTATAAAAGTATTTGGTTTTTTCAATCATCCATAAAATTCATAGGGCTTTACAGCGAAAAACCACTGTACGCTTTAATAAGCATGTAGACGGACACACACATCAATAAAGCAGAAAACCCAAGCTGAACTTGCCAAGCTTGCAATTTGCGAGAAACAAGACGCCCCATCAGCATTCCGCTGATCATTGCGCCTACAAATCCACTGGTCTCCACCACAGGCAATTGGGCACCATTTAACAACGCGTTGACGACGCCCCCGCTTCCCACCAAAGTGATGACGAACAAAGAAGTTGCCACAATCCCAGGAAGTGCAAGATGGGTGAAACGTCTCATCAACGGCACGATTAAAAACCCCCCACCTACGCCCAAGAGCCCGGTCATGAGTCCAGTCAACATGCCAATTAAAGCAAGCACCAAGGCCGCAATGGGTGTCCAAATGAATTTTCCTGTTTGACTGTTGATAAAAGCCAAGCGCAAAGCATCTTCTTCTAGGCCCAAATGTCTTTGTTGCGACTGTTTATAAAAGCGCCAAGACACTGCAATCATGAGCAATCCAAAGCTTGCCATCAGAATATACTGTGGCAAGACATGCGCCCAATGTTGACCTATGCGGGTCATCGGAACACCGCAAACAGCCATGAGGATTGCAGCTTTGTAGCGAACCAAGCCTTGTCTGAAGCCATCGATTGCGCCCACTGCCGCACCTGAAGCGACTGCAATCAGTGCCACAGGCGCTGCTTGCAACATCGTCCAGTGCATGCCAGCAACGAGCACGGGAACCGCAAGAATGCCACCCCCAGCACCTGTCAAGCCCATGATGGCTCCAATCAAGATACCCAATAATAAGACAACGGTCACGCGAATTTCCCTTGCTGTTTAATCGGTCATTTCAGGCAAGGCTTGCCACCTACACCTCTTGAACTTTGCTTTTCCGTAAAAGGGGACAAGCTACGCTTTGTCAAATACCAAGCACCTACCGATGGCTCAAATCCATCCTTCAAGCATTTAAGAAAGCCTGGGGCTGGTTTTCCTCCGCATGTAACTTGCATATGATTTATGGCATAAGACTGCATGAGCAACTTCTTTTGATCTGTCTTGAACCATTGAAAGCTTCTTTTAGAGCTTAGATGACGCACGGCGCTGGATAATTTCAAAAATGACCATTCCAGCCAGCATAAAACCGATAAACACGGCCGCTTTGGGTTGACCAGCAGCCAATGAAACGATTCCAGGCCCTGGACAAAATCCTGCAAGCCCCCAACCCATTCCAAAAAGAACGGCTCCAATGACCAAGGGCTTATCGATTTGATGGGATGAGGGCAAATGCAGCGCGCCTCCTAAAAAATTGCTTGTTCTTTTTTTAGCTAAAGCGAATGCAAAAAAACCAACCGCAATTGCCCCACCCATCACAAGCGACAAAGATGGATCCCATGCACCAAAAACATCTAAAAATCCGATGACTTTGCCCGGATCTGTCATGCCCGAGAGGATGAGTCCGCTGCCAAAGATCAATCCCACTAAAAATTCACTGATACGGTGCTGCATACAAACTCCTCAATCGACAAGGTGACGTACAACGTAGACGATCAAAA
>Ga0114962_10004861_pt1 | contig 10627 bp, 14 predicted proteins | sample C_130820_MF_Meta_FD_87017 | JGI IMG/M metagenome (GOLD analysis project Ga0114962, IMG submission 87017) | Freshwater microbial communities from Lake Croche, Canada to study carbon cycling - C_130820_MF_MetaG | ecosystem: Environmental > Aquatic > Freshwater > Lake | place: Lake Croche, Canada...
AAAAATGAATGAAGAATTGCCAGTAGCACCACCAAGTATGTTAGAAGAGTGTGATGCAAAAGAAGAGTGTGTTGTAAAATCAGTATACACAAGAACAAGAATGGAACAACTTAGAGAGTATAGTATTAACATTAGATTTTTATCTGTAGGATGTATTGTTTCTGTAGGATGTAAAGAAATTCCTTTTACAACAGTTAAAGAAGGAATGAAAGCTTTAAATGATTATATTGTTGATCCTGAAAAATCATCAAATTTCTGGTCAGAAAAGTTTAAAGCAGAAGAAGAATTATAAACCAATAGATTAAATAATGAATAACAAGAAATTTGTAGGGTTCTTTATAATAGGAACAAAAACAGAAGAAGATGCTAAAGCAGGTAAAGGATTGATTCTTTGGATGCAAGATAAACCATCATGGTTAAAAATATTTTATAACAAGTTCTTTCTAGGTATTAGATGGGTAAATAAAGAAGATTATACACCACCAGTAGTACATGTACCTGCAGAAGATGCAACTACTAAAGTTGTAATGCCAAAACAAAGAACTTATAAAAAGAAACCAGATGGAGCAAACCAAGAGAGAAGAAATACAAAGTCTAGCTCTACAAGCAACAGAGAACAATCATAGATGTGGTTTAGGAGTATCTATGGGAGTTGGTAAAACTCTCATAGGACTCTTACATATGGAAAGAGAATATAATTTAGGTGCCAGAGACTTTCTAGTTGTGGCACCTAAACTTTCTATATTTACTACGTGGAAAGAAGAAGCTATAAAGTTTAAACTTGAATACATACTTGATTGTATTACTTTTACTACATATAGATCTATTGCTAAACAAACTGCTGCATATGATTGTGTATATCTAGATGAGTGTCATAACTTATTACCTACACATGATTATTATCTTGCTTTTTATCCTGGTAAAATACTAGGTCTTTCTGGTACACCTCCAAGACATAGTAAATCAGAGAAAGGTAAAATGGTAGATACATATTGTCCTATTGTATATAATTACATTACAGATGATGCTGTAGAAGATGATATTCTTAATGATTATAGAATCATAGTACATTTACTTCCTCTATCCACAGCCAGAACTCACAAGGTTAAAACTAAGAAAGGTTTCTTTATGTCATCTGAAAGAGATAACTATAACTACTGGACAAAACAACTTGAAGGTTTTGGATTCAAAAAAGAAAGAACACGTATTATGCGTATGAAAGCTTTGATGGAGTATGAAACTAAAGAGAGATATGCTAAACACTTGCTTAATCATGTAGATGATAAATGCATAGTATTTTGTAATACTACTGAACAAGCTGAAAGAGTATGTTCAAATACTTATCATAGTAAGAATAAAGATAGTGAAGAAAACCTTGAAAAGTTTAAACGTGGAGACTTTAACTGTCTATCAGCAGTTGTTCAACTTAATGAGGGTGTAAATATTCCAAATTTAAAGTATGGAATTATACTGCATGCATATAGTAATGAAAGAAAAGCTGCACAACGTATTGGTAGATTGTTGAGACTTAATCCTGATCAAACAGCATACATACACATTCTTGCTTATAAAGATAGCGTAGATACTGACTGGGTAATCAGTGCATTAAGTGATTTAGATCAAACTAAAATTAAATATAGAGATGCAGAATATAAGCGTTAGATTTGCCAAACATGGTGGTGAATTAAAACCACTAACAGTTCAAGATGGTGCAAAGTATTTTGAGTTTAGAAAAGAATTAGCTGAAGGAGAAGAAATTGAGTTATTTATTACAAAGATTGAAAATGAAAATGATGCAACTGCAGGTCAGATAGCAAAAATACATGCTATGATCAGAGATCTTGCTAGAGAAACAGGTAATACATTTGATGAAATGAAAGTCACTGTAAAAGAAAAAGCAGGACTAATAAATCCTGCTTCTAAAGAGTGTGTGAGTTTTGCTAAATGTAATAAGAAAGAACTTTCTGATGCTATACAAACATGTATAGAAATAGGAAACTTTATTGGTTATTACTTTTGATCCTCTTCTGTTTCTTCTTCTGGAGTAAACATTGCTTCAAGTTCCTTTTTAGTAACTTCTTCAATGTTTCCAGTTTCATTTGCTTGTTTTTCAAACTCAGCACATAGTACTAAAATTGTTTCAAGATTGCCTATCCATGGTTCATCAACTTTTTCATCTCTGATTTTTTCATAAGCTTTTTCCATTTCTTCTTTTGACTTACCATCAATTAAGAAAGCAGCAACTGCTTTACATCTTAGATAAAAACCTGTACTGATATTAACAGACAATACAGCATCTCTTTTTACAATTTTAAGTTTTTGTTCTGGGGTAACTTTTTTCTTTGCCATAATAAATTAAATTTTTAAACAACAAATGTAAACAAAAATGTCTAATACACAAAAACTTAGCACAGAAGAATATGCAAAAAAATTATATGACATGCTTAAACCATCTGGTTGGCATGATATATTAAAAGGTTTTCTCTTATCAGAAGACTTTGTGACAATAATTGCAACACTAGAAAAATGTGTAGCAGATGGTGAGAGATTTACACCTCCACTTAAACAAGTGTTTAATGCATTTATGGAATGTCCTTATGATACTACTAAAGTTATCATACTAGGACAAGATCCTTACCCTCAAATTCACGTTTCTGATGGTCTTGCATTCTCTTGTGGTAATACAAAAAAAGCAGAAGCATCACTGCATTATATCCATAGAGCTGTAAATGATACAGTTTATGAAGGTAAAAAAGATGCATCAAAGTTTGATCCAGATTTGAGACGCTGGGCAAATCAAGGTGTTTTGTTGCTTAATACAGCATTAACAACTGAGATAAACAAGATTGGTAAACATCTTAATATATGGGAACCATTTATTGCTTACTTAGTTGATATGTTAAATACCTCACATAATGACTATGTATGGGTATTTATGGGTAGAAAAGCACAAAAGTATGAAGAATTAGTTGACAATGTATTGAACAATACTGTATTACTTGAATGTTCACATCCTGCATCAGCAGCGTATGCAAAACAATCAAATTGGGATTGTAACAATGTATTTAATACTACTAATCAACACCTAATACAACAGAAAAAAACTCCAATTATTTGGTAATTTTATTTGTTTAAATCTCAAAAGTTTAGTATTTTTGTAATCTAAATCAATGAAATTTATGAGTGCAGTTAGCACAGATTTATGGAAACATTACTCTGACGTAATGAATGAAGGACTTATCTATATTCATAATAGAGCAACAGGTCATTCTAAATCATTAAAGACTCAATGGAAGCAATTCAATAACATTGGACTTAATGGTGTAGAATGGAATTCTTTGTATGTAATAGGTGCAAGACCTGGTGTTGGTAAAACTCTGATAGCAAGCTCTTTAACAAGAGAACTACAGACTCTAAATCCAGACCAAGATTTTGCAGTGTTACATTTTCAGTTTGAGATGCTTGGTAGAAACATGGCACTACGTGAGCTATCATCTGCAAACAATATGAATATTAGATATTTACAGTCTGCAAAGGATGATGGAATGCCTCCATTATCTAAAACAGATTTTGACAAGTTGAAAGCGTATGCATCCGCAAACAAAACAAGACAAGAGTTTATTATTGACAAAGCTCTTACTGTTAATGAGATGCAATCAGCATTGATTCAGTTTTACAAAAAGATTGGGAAACCATTTGTTGTAACTCTAGATCACACTCTTTTAGTTAAACAAAGTGGTAGTGAGAAAAGCAAACAAGAAACTTTAAATAATCTTGCTGTTATGTTAGCAGAGATGAAAAATAAGTTACCTGTTATGTTTATCATATTAACACAGTTAAATAGAGAGATTGATGATGCTGAAAGACAAAAGCCAGGTCAGGCAGGAAATTATCCTACTGAAAAAGATGTTTTTGGAAGTGATGCATTATTACAATGCGCTGATGTTATGATTGCTTATAACAGACCTGCAAAGTATAATATATCAGACTATGGACCACATCACTATATGATAACTCCTAGTGATAAGTATCTATTGGCAATGCATGTATTGAAAAACAGATATGGTGAAGTAGGTATTCAATGGTATAGAGCAAATTATGCTAAAATGCTTGTTGAAGAAACTATAGAACCTAGCTGTAGAATTATTAAAAAAGTAATATAATTAAATTAGTTAAGATGGCAGAACTATTAAGACAAAGAAAGCACATTAATGTGATTACAGCTGAGTTTAAACCTTACTGGGAACAATTATTTGTAGACAATGGAATTGAAAATCCATTATTTTATGCAAAGATGTGTTACCAAGGTAGTGAATTTGAAGTTGTAGATGGTAGAAAGTCTGAATGTATTAGATTTTATCCAAGTGAAATTTCAAAGAATCAGGATGTATTTGTTGAATTATTTGATTGGTATGACAATCCTTATGAGGAAAGTTATAGAAATCTATATAGATTAAAAAACAAACCTGATTGGAGAACAACACCTAATTTTTGTGTTGAAGTGACAAAAAAAAGAGATGGATCTTTACTACCAACTCCTACTTATGCAGTAAGATTGATAGAATTAGAACTAATAAGCAGAAACAAAATTGAAACTGCTTATCCAGAAATGACAAAAACATCAACTAGTGTTGAACAAACATCTCAAGCTACTCTTGATTTAGAGTTTAAAGAAGTTGATTTAGGTGCTTTTGAAGAAGAGTTACCTTTTACAGAAAAAGAAGATAATCACTATGCATCAATGACAATTAGAGACATCTATTGTATTGTGAACAAAGTGCCCTTATCAAATAAAAAATGGTTAAATACTTTAATTGACGAAGGTAAAAAATGGCAGAAGTAAAAAAAGCAACAGAGACAGTTGCAGCACCAGGTATTATATTACCAACTAGTGCAGTAGCAGCAGTTACAAAAAGTCCTAAGAATCTATTAATATTTAGTAAACCTAAAGTAGGTAAGACAACATTGATGTCTCAACTACCTGATAGTTTACTTATAGATTTAGAAGAAGGTTCTGATTATGTATCAGCTGTAAAAATTAAGATTACAACTATTCAAGAATTATTTAATCTTGAACAAGCAATCTTAGCTGCAGGTAAGCCATATAAGTATATTGCTATTGACACAGTATCAGCTTTAGAAGAATTATGTATTCCTTATGCAGAGTTCTTATATTCTAAGTCACCTATGGGTGCAAACTGGTTCACAGTAGGTAAACCTAAACATGGAAGCATCCTTAACATGGCAAATGGTGCAGGTTATCCATGGTTAAGACAAGCATTTGAAGATGTAATTAAAAGATTCAAAGTGTTAGCACCACGTCTAATCTTACTAGGTCACGTAAAAGACACTATGTTAGAAAAGAATGGTAGTACATTTGAAGCTTTAGATTTAAATCTAACAGGTAAGTTAAAAATCTTTACTACATCTAAAGCAGATGCTATTGGATATCTAGTAAGAAAAGGAAATAAAAATATCTTAAGTTTCAAGACTCAAGATGATATCCTTTGTGGTGCAAGACCAGAACATCTAAGAAATAAAGAGATTGTTATCTCTGAAATTGCAGAAGATGGAACAGTAACAACCCATTGGGATCAAGTATTTATAGATTAATTAATATATTAAAAATTAAAAAGATGAGTTTTAGTTTAAACAATTTTACAGCAGCAGAAAGTACATTTGTACAAAAGGGTTTACAACCAGGTACACACCAGTGTACAGTAATAGATTTGAAACTTGAGAAACCACCCTATGATCCAAATCAATACAACCTAGTGTTTTCATTGATGGGTCCTGAATTAGGAGGTGACTTTGAAGGTTTTCAAATAAACAGACTAGATCCTTCTAAAGGTAACTTTAAAGGTCAGATTGGTAATGTAAAAGCTAACCAGTATGGTTTTAAAGACTGGGAGTACAAAGGTAAAAAGATTGGTAGAGATGAATCTATTCAAAACTTTTTAGGAACTTTCTTGAAGCAAGTAAACTTACTAGACCAATTTCAAGGTCAAAATGTAAGTGCTGACACAATTGAAGATTTAGTAGCAGAAATTAGAGCATTCCTTATCAAAGGAGATTATAAATTTTATTTTACTCTTGGTGCTCAAAGATATTATAAAGAAGGATCTGAATATGCAAATTATGCTTTATATTTGCCAAAGAGATTAGAGGGTAAATTTGCTTATGCTAATACAGCAGAAGATCCAAAATTAGCACAGTTTGATGAAGCTATTCATGTATATGATAAGAAAGCTACAGCAACAGAAACTGCAACAATGGTAGAAGGATTTGCTCCTGCTAATGATGTATTTAGTGCATCACCAATGTCAGCACCTCCAGTTTTTGAAGAAAACATAAATGACTTGCAGTTACCATAATTAGAATGTTTTATTTTTTAAGATGAGGGTAGATGTAATGTCTACCCTTTTCATTTTAATTAAAATATACTATTATGTTTACCTTAAACAACTTTATATGTGACATCAAAGATGTACCAAGTGATTGGATATTTGAATATTATTTAGAATTACCAGAACACCTTACAGGTCAAAGAGTTAGAATCAACAGTGTATTTAATCCTGCTGATAAAACTCCATCAATGTACATATACTATTATCAAGAAGGAAATCAATATAGATTTAAATGTTTTTCTACAGGTAATGGAGGTACTGCAGTTGATCTAATGAAGTACTTGTGGAAATCTGATTATGGTTATACTATAAATACCATACTTAGAGATTACAATGACTTCTTAAAATCTGGTAAACCTACTGTAAAGAAAGATTTCAATAATGTACATTGGATTGTTTCTGATTATACAATAAAAGAATGGAATACAAATGATGCAAAGTTTTGGCTGCAGTTTAATATAGGTAGTGAATTGTTAAATAGATATAATGTTATTCCTATTGCCAGTTACACCATGTGTAAAAAGATAAATGATTTTTTTACAGATGAGATGTTTACTGTTACAAAAGAACATACTTATGGTTATTTTAATAATAAACATGAACTATTTAAACTTTACCAACCTATGAAAATTGATAAGAAGTTTCTTAAACTAGGTGATTGTATTCAAGGACTTGAGCAATTAGAGGGTAAGAGATTTCTAGTTATTACTTCTTCACTTAAAGATTGTATGGCAATTAAGAGTATACCTGGACTTGATGTAGATGTTGTAGCACCAGATAGTGAGAATTCAAAGCTATCAGATAAACAGATTAATAAATTTAAGACAGAGTATGAAGCTGTTGTTACTTATATGGACAGTGACAAAGCAGGAATAGATAGTATGCAATATTATTTAAATAGATTTAATATACCATTTTGCTATATACCATTAGAAAAAGATTTCAGTGATATGGTTAAGTATCATGGTGTTAAGAAAGCTGTTTATGAATTTATTCCAGTTTTAGATAAAGCAATTGCAAAATTTTATATTTTAAATAAAAATAATTAATATATTTGTGTTCAAATTTATATATTATGAGCAATTGGATATTACCTTCATGTAAGCACAAAGTAATTACAAAGGTTGAAGATTTACCAAATTATGAAAATCTGATTGGTTTTGTTTATAAAATCACTCATATAAAAACTGGTAAGTTTTATATTGGCAAAAAGGTCTTACAGTTTACTAAGAAGACAATAGTTACTCAAAAAGAGAAACTAGAAACTGGTACTAGAAAGAAAACCAAAAGAGTTTCAAGAGAATCAAATTGGTTAAGTTATTATGGTAGTTGTAAAGAACTTACTGCAGAAATTAAATCAACTGATAAATCAATGTATAAAAGAGAGATTTTAGAATTATGTTGTTCTAAGAAATACCTAAACTATTGTGAGTTAGCACATCAAATTAAAGCTGATGTGTTAATCAGCAATAGCTACAATGGTAATATATTAGGAAGATATTTTCTAAGAGACATGCAAAATTGTAAATAATGAGAATATTTAAAATGCCAACGCAAGCAGAAATGCTGCAAAAACAAGAAGAATTTTTTGATAAAAACTTTATGATGTCTTATTCAGGTTTGAATAAGTTATTATTTAGTCCAAAATTATTCTACATGCACTATATATTAGGGCAAAGAGATGATGTATCTGACAAAAACATGATTGAAGGTAAGCTAATTCATTGCTTATTCTTGAATCCAGAAGACTTTGAAAAAGAGTTTGTACTTATGGCTACTAATGTGCCAAGTGACAATCCTAAAAAAGTATTAGAAAGATTGTATGCACACTATACAGAGCTTAAAGCTATGGGTGATCCTAGATTTATGCTTGAACATTTTGAGCATGCAATACTTGATATTTTGTATGATATGAATTTGTATCAGTCACTAAAGACTGATCAACAACGTATTGATAAAATGATCACTGATGATCATAAAAGCTATTGGGAATACATGCAAAAATGTGAAGGTAAAACTAACATTGATCAAGGTATGTATGACAATGCTTTAGCTGTTGTAGATGTTATCAAAGCATCTGATTATGTTATGAAAGTAATGGGTTACACCAAAGAACACATAACTGATAATATAGAAATGAAGAATGAGATAGAGCTTGCTGCTTTTCCTGAAGGTTTACCTTTTGGACTAAGAGGTTTTGTTGATAATCTAGTATTTGATCACACTAACAAAGTGATTAGAGTAAATGATTTGAAGAAAACTAGTAAAGATATCAACTCATTTGAAGATTCTATTGGGTATTACAGATACTGGATCCAAGCATCTATTTATTATGTACTAGTTAAGAATGTTTATTTGAGTCAAGCACAATATGCTGATTACAAATTTGAATTTAGATTCATTGTAATTGATCCATATATGCAAGTAGCTCCTATAAAGATTTCTGATACTACATTAGAAATATGGTTAAAGGATACTTATGCTAAACTTGAAGAAGCTGCATACCATTTTGCAATGAGAAACTTTGATTTACCTTATCAGTTTTTAGTAAACAATGAACTTGAGATATGATGAATGATATTTATCGCAAATATTTTCAAAAATCTTTTACATTTCTGTATCCATTGCTAGAGATTGTAAAGAAGAAGTATAAACCTTCCCAGACTTATATAGAATGGGAAAGTGTTTATACAAAAGAAAATAGAAAACTCATTTGTATATACAAACGTGAAGATTCTTCAGAGTGGTGTGAATTTGAGAGGGAAGAACTAATAAATCATCCTATGTTAGATTATTGCCTACCTGTTGATGACAATAAAGTAGTGTATGTTTTTGATTTTAATATCTACAAAGATGACTATGATAGTTTCTTAAAAGGTAGATATTCAAAATTCTCTACACTAGCTAAAAAACTTCTAACATCTCACTATGGTATTCATACACCAGAATGGGTATATGTAGAATCTTATGTATTTCCTGAAGTATACTTTGATAAGTATGCAGAGATACTAGATGTGAATGTTGAAGTATTAAAAAGTATTGGTGAGCTTTGTGATATATATGATTGTGAAAAAGAATATTGCACAATAAAGCACCCAGAAATAAATTTAACTTAAAACCAAAATTATGCAACAAAGCATGCTTGTTTACTCTACTGATTGGTATGGTAAAAAAACTTTTAGAATGTTACCTACAGAGGTAAAATGTCCTTTTAATGAAGTTATTTATGATCCAGGAACAAAAGTTCTTGCTATCATAAGTAAAGAACACAAGGATAAACCACAAATGTTTCCTAAGCTTGATGACAAAGGAGAATTAATCCAAAAAAAAGGTGCCACTGGAGCAGATGGTAAGGCATTACATGTAGAAGAAAGACAAATGATGGATACTTATTATGAATACTATATTGATAATACAGAAGACATCAAAGAATTTGTTAATTATTTTGCAAATAATCATAAACATAGTGCACTTAGCATACTAGACATGTAATGAGAGATAAAAGATTCTGGGTAATGGATTATGAAACTATTACTAATTGCTTTGTTGCAGTATTTACAGCTTATGGTTCTAGTGAAACTAAAACTTTTGTTGTAAATAGAGATAGAAATGATATGAAAATATTCATAGACTTTCTTAAAGACTGTAAAGAACATAGTGATTGGCATTTAGGTTATAACAATCTTGCATTTGATGCTCAAATTACTGAATTTGTATTGCAATATCAGAAAGATTTCCTTGAGTTAGACTCAGATGAAATTACTGCTACAATTGCACAATATGCAGCTGAAGTAATCAGAAAATCTAATGCAGGAGAATGGTTAGACTATCCAGAATTTAAGCTGTCTATCAAGTGTATTGATGTATTTAAACTCAATCACTGGGATAACATGGCAAAAAGAAGTTCATTAAAGTGGATTCAGTATTCTATGGATTGGTATAATGTAGAGGAAATGCCTCATCATCATACTAAACCTGTGATGGATGATAAAACACTTGATGATATAGTTAAGTATTGTATCAATGATGTACTGTCTACTAAACAAATATTTTTATACAAAGATGCTAAAGGTGATAGACCTATGGCAGCTCAAATCAACTTGAGAGCAGAGTTAAGTAAAACATATGATGTTGCACTATATTCTGCAAGTGAGCCACGTATTAGTAAAGAAATCTTTTTGCATTTCTTATCTGAAAAGCTAGGTAAGACTAAGAAAGAA
>Ga0114962_10004864_pt1 | contig 10626 bp, 13 predicted proteins | sample C_130820_MF_Meta_FD_87017 | JGI IMG/M metagenome (GOLD analysis project Ga0114962, IMG submission 87017) | Freshwater microbial communities from Lake Croche, Canada to study carbon cycling - C_130820_MF_MetaG | ecosystem: Environmental > Aquatic > Freshwater > Lake | place: Lake Croche, Canada...
ACGCAATGGGATGTGATGCGCGCTGGCTCCTCCCGTCGATGCCTCCGGATCGCATCTTTCTTCACGCGTATTCGAACCCCGCCCCCCCGCGGATGCCACCGCCACTCCTGCTTCCCGCTGGCACATCACGCACGTTTGCGATGTCTCCTGCGGCACATTGTACCTGGAACGTTCCTTCCCCGCCCATGTCGCTCTGTTGCGGAGCGCCCGTCTGGGTCTTAGCGCCCAATGCGTCGCCGTTCTGGAAGGGGCTCGTCGCACGCTACGGCATCACGGCCTCCCTGGAGGGCCGCACAGACGACGACACAGAGGCGTTCTTTTGCGAGGGCTTTCCCTATGACATTCCCGACGAATGGTCCATCGCTGAGCGCGCAAAGAGTCACGGCGTCGCACTCGGCGCAGGTCCTTCTGCCTCTCCGTATGCCATCTACCTTCACCGGCACAGAGAAACCCTTCTGCTCTAGTAAGAGACTCGGATGAACACAAAGTATATATCCTTGGTTCTCTTTGGCGTCTTGTTCGGCGCCGGACTGTGGATCGCCCACGCGATGGTGTGGATGTACGCCGACGACGCTATCCCAGCTCGTCTCCCACGGCGAAGCGAATCCGTGCCCCGGGGACTTCGATCCGACGTCAATGCCGCCAGTCTCACCACCGCCGCTAGACGCGAGAGCACACTCCACAACCCGGTCGGGATGCTCGCTGGTCAACCGGTCTTTCGCACGGTCCGCACCAATCCGCCTCGTTAGCCCACTGATATTTTCTTACGCCCCTAGTAAATGAAAGGTCCGTGGGTTGCTCTCACAGTCTTTGTCGCAGTCCTCTGTCTCGGCGCCCTGTTTGTAAGGGAAGGGTTTGTGGGAGGCGTCTCAGAGGCTGATACGGCAGCCATTGAGGCGGAGTTGGTGGCACGGGATTCCATGTATCAACACGCAATCAATGCCGCGTCTGGCGCTACCGATCCGCCTCCTACGTTGGGAACCCTTGTGAATCAGCAGGGGTCCGCAAGCGCCCAGGATCCGACCGCACGCGCATATGCCGAGTCGCTTATGCGTCCGACGCAGTCCTCTCACGCCATTAGACTCCCTTACAGGACGCCTTGTCCCAAGGGGCGACCTACGTAAACACAAGAACGACCGCAGGGAACCGTCGTCCTGTGCCGACCGCAGTCTACGCGGACTGCGAGGGGGACCAGACAGACAACCAAGCACCGACCCCCGTTGCAGTACAGGTGGGTCCTGCGGATAAGTACCCGTTCCCCACTGGCTATGAAGACAACAAGTGCGATACTACTTGCTGCTAGACTGACGCGCCCGCGTCAAGTCCGCCTCAAAGCCCCGAATGCTGCGCTCGAAATTGGCCTGCGGGAAAAAGGCCACGGGCCGCCGTTGCCGAAGATACGCCATCGTGGCATCCGCGGTCTGGCCTGTTTTCGCAAGCAACGTCATTGCCATTACCGCGGCACTTCTCTGTTTCCCCGCGTGGCAATGGACTAGAATCGTGTGCCCTGCGCCATATTCCCGTAGCACCTTTGTGACAATTTCAGGCGCCCACGCGTACATGTGGTCGAGTTCTTCTTTTCTCAAATTGTCGTCGACGGGGACACGGTACTGTCGTGGAATGAGGGGAGAAAACGGCAACTCTTTGGTACAATTGAATACAGTCGTAATCCCTTCGCGCTTCAAAAATTCAGAATCCATTGACGCGTCCTTGTCTCCCAACCAGAGGCGCGGGACAATGAGATGCGCGTGAGGAGCGGGCAACATTCTACTTTGTACGAGAAGTTCGTCTCTAAGCAACCGGGGCGTCCGGAAGTCCTGTGTGCCATCGCCACGTCTTGGAGTGGAGCGACTTGGCCGCGACCAGAATGTGTTCGTAGGAGGCGTATCCATTGTAGGCGCGACGATGATTTTCGACAATCCACGTGGTCAGGACGAGCGCATTCCATTCGAGCAGGAACGGCGTGGGCACGCGGTAGGCTTTGATCTTTTGTTTAATCGCGCGCCAGTCTTGAAGAAAGCGATAGGCGACCAACAAGTCGTCGTACAATTTGTCGATGATTTCCCCGTAAATCATGCGCACTTCGGGTGCGTCGGGCGTTGCAAAGAAGGCGCGGGCCGCCCACAGATGGAGGGTATCGTAATGTTGCCGTGTGAAGGCGGAGAGGGAATACTTGGCGTGTCGGTACCACGCGATCGCAGGAGGGAGAAACGCGTGGCGATTGAGAGAGCATCGTGCGAGTTGCTCCACAATGGAGACCCGTTGGCCAAGTGACCACGGGACGTTCGTGTGGGGATTCTTGGGCACCATCGGCTCTGCGATGCCGTACTGAGAGAAACTCAGGGCCGTAAGCCAGGTGTGGAGCAGCGTCTGCCAATGGAAGGTGTACTTGGACCGATTCCGTAAATCATAGACAACGACGCGCGACTGCTCCGGCACGGGGGCGCACGTGAACAAGTCGTCGGCGGGAGGACAACGACGGGAGGCGACCCGCATGCGGAGGACCCGGAGAACCCGCTGTACAAGGAACCGCTGCCTCTGCGTGACAAAGAAGGCCTCTTCGATCGCATCGGCGTAGCGGGCGAACCGCTCCCCCCACCACGCGGGGATTGTTCGCCACGCGTGAATCAACGCCATCCATTCTGTATAGGTGCGATCGTGAAATAGGACCACCGAGGGAAGTGAAGGGGGAACCAGGCACCGAATGTAGGGATAGGACGGGGGGGGAAGCGGCGTGTTGGAAAATTGTGCGAGCACACAGGGTACAAACTGTGGATGCGTGTGCACCTGCGCCCTCGCCCTCGCCCTCGCCTTTGCCTGCGCCCTCGCCTTTGCCTTCCTGGGTGTCTGGGCCGTCTTGGATAGTTTTTTCGTATACTCCATCCTGAACCACTAAGAGAAAGAAAGATGAGGAAGGACGCACCACAGCGTCCTTCCTCAACTTTTTCAATCGCGGTTCGCAGTTCCGCGCAATCTCGGATCTATGGTAGGTGTCAATGGCGGTGCGACGCGAAGTCTGGGGGCCTCCTACGTGGCGGTTTCTCCATCTCTCCGCGGCCCTCTCGGATCGCAAGGATGTCTGGGCACTCTGGATGCCGTTTCTAAAAGCGACGGCCGCCGTGCTCCCGTGCGACATGTGTCGTCAGGAGATGATACAGTATGTAATACACCATCGGTATACCGCCAATCCGACGACCGTGACGGGTGCCGAGGTCAAAGAGGCGATGATGCGGTACCTATGGACATTTCACAATCTCGTCAACCGACGCCTAGGAATCCCCGACGTGCCGTGGGAGGAGGTCCTCTCCGCCTACGAAGGACTGACGCGGGACGCCAAGGTGGACGAGGCCGCCGCCTTGTTCCCGGTGATCGGAGAGCACTTTGCGACGGCTCCGCAGGTGCGACGGCAAGGAGGACTCCTGACAACGTGGCAGACGCAGGCGCGCTATCTGTTTGCCCTGTTGGCATCGGGGCCGTGCTAGGCGCAGAGGACGGGCGTCACCCCGCTGCCCTTTTGCGGCGACTGATTCCCAATGATCTGAAGAATGTCCGGAACCAATCCATTTCCACAGACGTTGAGCAAATGCCAATAGATGACGGCGAGCACGACGCCCAACCCAAGTCCTACAATGCCTCCTACCTTCGCTTCGCATCCACTGATGAGGCGACATCCCGCCATGATGAGAAAGACAACGGAAATCCATATAACGGCGTAGCAATAGGCATTGCGGTTGTTTTGCTGATCGATCGTTGCGTTTGGATTGCGCGCCGAACTCATCACCATTATCGCATTGTAGAGCGTAAAGAAGAAGAAGAACCCCGCGGAGGTCATCCACCAGGTCGGGCCGCGTGTGTCCAAGACAGGGGTGGACGTCGATTCCGCCGCATCGTTGTTCGCAGGATTCTTCGATGGATCTGAATACGTCCGGCATCGGTCGGCCTTGTCAACCTCAACATAGGGGCGTAGGAGGTCAAAGAACCCAGTCACCAGTTGGACCCCATACGTGATAGGCAAGTTAAAGAACAGGAGGCCCACGGCCAGCCACACGAGGGGCCGGTACCCCGTCACGCTACCGAGCAAGAGAGATCCCGTGAGCAGCACGTTCGGAAGGTCGTGATAGGCCCCCACTACAAATTCACGGGCTCTTGCGAATTCCATCGTCTTCTTACACTGGCGCCAGGAAATCACTGCGCGGGGGCGCAGACATAGATCGGCTTCCCATCCACCGCGGTGCTCGTCAACAAGGGCAGTGCCAATACATTCGTCAAACTCCTATCTGAGATATAGGCTAATACGCCTGCAAAGGCGGCACCCAAGACGCCGCCCACCACAAGACCTGCCACAATTCCAATGGCGTCGTCGCAGTCGGAGGACAGGCGATAGACGACACACATCGCCAACACAATCACCGAAATCAACAGACCGCTCTGCGTCGCTGTGCGACGCTGGGGGCTCGCCGCCAATTCCTTGGAATAGATCAACGTCAGAGAGCCCAAGTAGGCCATCAAGAATCCCATAAAGGACGCATAGTAAGACGGCCATCCGGCATCCGTCATATCATAGTTGCCGTTGGCCATCGTGGCCGCCCGTGTGTACAGAGACCCGGGAAAGGTCCCCGCGCACTTGGCGTTCGCCAAGGGCCGTCGGAGTCCCGCGATATTCCGCCCCAGAACCCCCGCAACGAGGGTATGTACTCCTGCGTGGACCACCAGGGACACGAAGAGGGCGGCGAGGGCCACCGACTGAAACAGCAGCGAAAAAAGGAGCGAGGCCGCGAGCAAGGTGTCGGGAAGCACTTGTAAGTTATACTTAAACGAACCGCTCATTTGAGTCAATAAGTCGTTGACAAAGGAAGGAGACGACATGGGGATTCCTGCTTTCTACAAACACTTAATGCGGACGGTGTCGGGGCTTACGAAGAAGCGGCGCTCGGTGGCGCCGGATTTGTTGGCGCTTGATTTAAACTGTGCGATTTACCACTGCGTGCGTCTACAGCAGCAGCAGACGCCGTTCGCCGAGCGGACGCGCGTCTCCTTTGAGCGAGCGGTGATTGATCGTACGGTGGCGTACATTCGGCAGTTGGATCGCCACGTCGTCCCGCACAGGCTCTACGTTGCCGTGGACGGCGTTGCACCGATGGCTAAACTCAAGCAGCAACGAATGCGCCGGTTCAAATCGGCCAAGGGGGCGGAGGAGGAAGCGGCGATCAAAGCGGCGCATCTACCCATCGCCGCACGGCGAGAAGGACGAGAAGGGCGAGAAGGACAAGAACGATGGGACACCAATGCGATTACGCCCGGCACGGAGTTCATGGAGCATCTGACCGAGGCCCTCTACGCCTTTCAGGAGTCCCAGAAGGAGCGCGTGGTCGTGAGTCCGGCGGACGAGCCCGGGGAAGGCGAGCAGAAACTGATGAACTATATAAGAGCCCATTCCATCAAGGATGCGGTCGTCTACGGACTGGACGCCGACCTCATCGTGTTAGCCCTGTATCATCACGCGACGCGGGGAGCGACCGTCGATCTGCTGCGCGAAGAGACCGAGTTTGGCGGCGGTGTCAAGGTGAATACGATCGGAGAGGAGCAGTTTCTCTATTTAGATACGACGCACCTTGCCGATGTCCTGGTCGCACAGTATGCAAAGGAGGGGGCGGCCAGGACCGCGTTCCTCGTCGACTTTGTCGGCGCGATGAGTCTTCAGGGAAACGACTTTGTGCCCCACGGAATGGGTCTCACGATTAAGAACGAGGGCATCGAACGAGTGTTGGAATTTCTCAGAGCCAGTCCGATGCCCCTGGTGCTTCTCAACGAGGAGACGAAGAGTGTGACATATCAGAGGGAGACGCTATGTCTTCTGGTGGATCGCTTGGCGGCCGAGGAAGAAGGGCAGATCCTGACGTATAGTCGGAAGAAACTGACGGCGAGGGGCGGGATAGGCGACACTGACTTGGAGCGGGCCTTGGCTCGCTATCAAGACCAACCGCTGGACTGGCGCGTGGAAGAGGCCTTGGTGAGAAGGGTACCCGTTCCGGGGGACGCGCGTCCGCGCATCCAACTGCGACAGGACTGGGCGTCTCGGTATGACTGGATGGCATTTGGCGGCGCGAACCCTGCCGCCGTCGCGACCGCATATTGCGAATCCCTCGGATGGACGCTTGCCTATTATTCAGGAGCCCATGTGGATTCCGAATGGTACTATCCGTGGTCCCTGCCGCCACGCTTCGCATCCCTCCAGGCTCCTCTCCGCGCTCTGTCGTCCCTTCCCATTCCGAGTGCGACGAGGCCCCCATTGACGCCCAAGGAACAATTGGCGATGGTGCTCCCGGCGTCATCGTATCGGTTGTTGCCACCCGAGTACAAGGCCGTGTGTGCGAGAAATCCGTGGGCGTTTCCTATCGCATGGCCGGTGACATCACTTGGTCGTCGATTTCTGTGGGAATGCGAGCCGATGATCCCGATCGTATCGCCGGCGCAGATTCGACGGTGGATTGCTGAAATAGAGGACCCTTAGAGAGAGGATGAAAGTGCGATCCTATGTCTACATTGTCGCGGCAATCTGTACCGTTGCGTTCAGTTCGTTGTACTTTGCGTATAAGAAGAAGCAGGAGGAGTTGGCCGCCCAGAAGGGCAAGGAGTCCTTTCGAGGAGGAGGGGGCGAGGCGCTGCGGTACGGCGGCGGAGGAACGGCCGGAGGAACGGCCGGAGGAACGGCCGGAGGAACGGCCGGAGGAACGGGCCAGGCCTACGCGAGCGTATCTCCCGCGGAAGCATTCCGAGGAGGAGGCGGTGGTCACGGAGGAGGCGGTGGTGGTCACGGAGGTCATTCGAGTGCCGCCGGTGGTAGCCATATCGGAGGGATGCGCGGCTCTCCCGGCGAGTTCTTACGATATGGCGGTGGTGGTGGTGGTGGCGGTGGCTATGGCGTTCCTTCTTGGGGGCTCGTGACCGTTCCTGTGATGGGATACGCGGATCTCTGCGCATCCGACGCCGACTGCGGCCTCTACGGAATGTGTGCGAGCACTGGGATGTGCGTCTGAAAAATTGACCTCTCCTGCGGGCGGAGGACCCACGGCAACACCAATGAGTCATCACATTCTCTACATCAAGGCGACGTGGTGCGGCCCATGCAAGGTGATTCTACCAAAGATCGAGGAGGCTGCGAAGCGCTACGGTGTCCCCGTTCGCATCCTCGATATGGACGAGATGGAGGAGGCCGACCAAGCAATGATTAAGAAGGTTCCCACGGTGGTCACCTTCACCAATGAGAAGCAGTCGGCCCGCATCGAGACGAATCACGAAGCGGCTGTAAAAGAGTGGTTGGAGAAGAATGTATCATTGACTACGACGGACTTTTGAGACCGCGTATCGCTGTCCCGGCGAAAACAGCCGGTTCTTAGAAGAATGGGCATTGCGCAGTCTTCTATGGATCCGCGACACGTTCGCATTTGGGCGAACCTGTCGTCTCTGGACTCGGTCGACGCCCGGCTTTCGACGCTGGACACTCTTTTTTCCGGGGCGGAGTTTGTGGCGGCTGCCAAGCGCGCGGGGCTTTACGCACCGTTACTCTCGTGGATGGCGGCCACGAGGCGGGGCGAGTATGCGGCGTGGCCGGGTCTGCGGTCCGCTGCCGCGCCTCCTCCTCATGCTTCTCCTGCTCTTGCTCCCGTCGCCCCCCGGCAGCCGCTCCGTTCGATTCACGACGCACCGGTAAGGAACACGGTTCACACAGTCTCCGTTGTCCCACCCCCGAAACGGGCCCTCGACGTCCTCCACGAATCCTACGCAATCCTTTCCCTCGACGACTCCAAGCCGCTGACCCACGAGTCCTTAAAGCAAGCCTATAAGCGCGCGGCCCTCGCCGCCCACCCCGACAAGGGCGGCAGTCCCGCCCAGTTCGACGCGGTCACCAGGGCCTTTACCTACATCGAGGAGGTCCTCCTCAAACTCCTACCCAAAACGGCCACGGACGGCAGCGATCCCCGCTTTACCGTCGCGGTGACGCTGGACAATGCGAAAAAGTCGAGAGGCCCCACGACGTCGGGGGTACTGGAGATTGAAGACCGAGCTCCCGTCGCACTGAATCCCAAGAAACTGAATATGACCGTATTTAATCAACTGTTCGAGGAAAACAAGCTGCCCGACCCGGACAAGGACGACGGCTACGGCGACTGGTTGACGGCACAGGATTCTTCGGGTCCAAAGACGCACGAGGGGCTGCGGGCCAAGTTCAACGCGGACGTCTTTCACAAGACCTTTGCCGACGAGACGCGTGCTCGTCTGGGGGAAGGCAACACTACAACGATGTCCAAGTACCAGGCCCCCGCGGAAATGGTGCTCGCACCGGGGTTCGGCACCGAGTTAGGTGGTGGACGTCCCGCCCTCTATACACGGGCACCGGGTGCCGCGGGCATCGGCTACACAGACCTCAAGTACGCGTATGGCGACGGGTCCACCTTTAGTCACGAAGTCGCCGACGTCAGCCTAGAAGGGCGCCCCACGTCCGTTGAGGAGGCGAAGCGGGAGTATTCTACGGCACCCCGCGCTCTTACCGCCGAAGAAGCCGTCGCCGTCGCCGCCTTTGACAGGGCGAAGCAGGCGGCGGAGGAGGCCCGGCAACGGCGCGTCGCCGCCAAGGACGTGGACGCCGAGTCGGCCCACCAGAAACTTCAGCGACGGCTGATGCTCAATTAGGGGGCTCCTGGTGCTCTGATTCAAGTCGCGACAAAGTCGCGACAGAATCATAGACATGTCCCCTTTGAACCCCCAGGGGACTGCGTCCCCTTTGAACCCCTAGGGTGCGACCCGCGAAGCGGGTCGTAGTCCGCTCTACAAAATTGAGAGGAGCAGAGAGCCGATGTTGGGAAGCAAATGAACCCGATGGAACCCACCAAAACAACAGGCGCAACAGTCGCAAAGAACACCATCGAACAGAAGGATTCCATCGTGGAATCGGTCATTCGCAAGTTCCAAGAGCGTTCGGCTGTCGGCATCAAGAAATACGGCGTCACGTTGGATCGCACCGATTTAGGAGTTGCGGATTGGATTCAACACGCCCAAGAAGAATTGATGGATGCGATACTGTATTTGGAGAAGTTGAAGCAGGCAGGTGCTGAGGCTGCACATAAATAACGCAGACTTCGGGAGAGTTCTTAAGGGCCCAGTCCCTCACAACAACGGGCTGTGGCGTAGAAGGCCTACATTGATGCCGAAGCACAATCGATGCGACAAACAAACTCACAAGCAGTTCGCAGGACGTCGCAATTAGAAGAGGAAGATCCTCGATTCTAGTTGCGTACAGAACCCATACTGCGAGGCTTGCCGTATCAAGCAAGGTGCGGGGAAGGCTGATGCCTTCGACTGTTCCGCAACGGAGGATATGAATGAACTGAAGTCCGTAGGCGACGACAGTTGTGCCGGAGGCGGTGTATCCAATGAGTTGATTCGTGTCCATGGGAGATACATTGCTCTTCTAAGGAGAGAGAAATTGGTGGCCACCTAAACTGTCCCCCATTCTTCAAAACAATGCCTCATATTGGTCTCATTGTCACGGGCCCCGAGGCCCTCGCCGACTTTCGCATGTTTTGTAATACACTGGAGGTCTGGCATCCCGACGCTCATCTCTACGTCTATACTGATTCTGTGACACCCGTTGCGTCCGTGCCGTTCAAAGGGACCCTTCGCGTTCAAATCGCCCTCGACTTGTACAAGGGACTCTCACGGGCTGAGATGGAACGGCGAAAAGGCGTACTGTATGATACGCTATTCAAGGACTATACCTACGAAAAAGCGAACGTCTTGGACTGGATGTGGGAAATCAATCCGACACTTACGGGGGCGTGGTTTCTCGACGCCGATATTACGCTGTTAGCACCGCTCCCTGTGATTCCCGAAGGAACCACGCTGGCTCTGTCTCCCCACGGAATCAACGTGGCCGACGAGCGTCGCTACGGCAAGTACAATGCCGGGTTTTTTTGGATGAACGACCAGAGGTTGCTGTCGGCGTGGCGCGCCTTTGGGTTTACGTCGCGGTTCTTTGAACAGGCGGCGTTAGAGGACCTTGCGAGTCTCCCCACCGTGACCCTTCACGAGTTCGGGCCGCAGGTAAACTTTGGGTGGTGGCGAATGTATCAGAACCAACTGACATCGGGTGAGATTCAGGGACGGTTCAGTATACATCGGGCGGATACGAGCATTGGGATTCGGTACCTTGGCGCTCCGCTTCAATCAATTCATACGCATTGGGGACAGAGTGCGCATGTCACCGGTGCGTTTAACGCGTGGATGCGAACTTTTCTGAGACGGGTTGCATCCCACGCGCCCGTTGCGCGGTTTTTGCGTGCGATCGGGGGGGCCCCCTAGGCCGGAACCGAGGATACAGTCCCCTCCCTCCCTCCCCGTCCCCCCCCCCTTTCCCCCCCCTCCCCGTCCCCCCCCTTCCCCCCCCCCCCCCTCCCCCCCCCTCCCCCCCCCCCCCTTCCCCCCCACACCCCCCCCGCCCACACCCCCCCCCCCCCCCCCCCCCCCCCAGGCCCGGGGTGGGGGGAACCCCCCCCCCCCCGGGGGGGGGGGACCCCCCCCCGCGCCGGCCCCCCCGCGCCCCCCCCCCCGCCCCCCCCCCCCCCCCCC
>Ga0114962_10004868_pt1 | contig 10616 bp, 10 predicted proteins | sample C_130820_MF_Meta_FD_87017 | JGI IMG/M metagenome (GOLD analysis project Ga0114962, IMG submission 87017) | Freshwater microbial communities from Lake Croche, Canada to study carbon cycling - C_130820_MF_MetaG | ecosystem: Environmental > Aquatic > Freshwater > Lake | place: Lake Croche, Canada...
ACAAGCACACAAAGGTTTCCTTCTTTATGATGTTTAATAGCATACTCTAATCCACCATATCGAATAATATGACAGTCAACAGTTTCTATTTGATAGTAATTCTTTAAGAATTCTTTCATAGCGATAGCAGATGTAACACCATCTAAATCTTTATGGAAATAAATTTCCGCAGTTTTGTGAAGTTTTGCTATCTTAGAAATGTTTTTAAGACCTACTTCTTCGTTCAGGAAGTTTTGATATTTTTTTATCATATTATTTAATGTAATTTTGATCTGTTTTTCTATATATTAATATATTATATGCATTATTTACATACGATTGTTTTTCTATATAAAGTTAAGATTCAGCCAGACTTAAAGAAGCAACTTCAATTATCTCCTTAAACTCATCTGATTCTACAAATGATTGTAACTCTTGAGCTTCATTCCAAGGACTTCTTGAGAATCTATCAGTATGTGGTGTCGGTTTACTAATTGAAACTTGTATGTAAGGAATTAAACCAAATTTCAAAATAGGCATACCTGTGCTTTTTAAATCAAATAACTTTCTTAAAAATCTAACATCTACTCTCCAACCATTATCTGATATATCAGTAAATAGATATTTAATATCATCTAGTGTTACTCCAAACTCTTGTTCTTCACTGCTTTCAAATGTCTTTAGATACTTCATTATTTCTTACCAAATGGTTGTTTACCATATCCTTTTATATTTCCCTTTGAATCTCCTTTTGTCTCGGTATCAAATTTAGTATCAAAGAAATTCTCACTATCTGTAACAACTTTAACCTCCGAATCTAATGTTGCGAAAGGTCCCAGTCTACCAGATCTAAATACACCACCCATCATATCACCATTTAGATAGCCATCCATAAAGTAACAATTTGTTAAATCCGAAGATTCGACTTTACAATTTAAAACCTTTGAATTGATAACTGAAGATTGTTGTAATCTAGATTTAGTCATTTGAGCATTATCGACCTCACATCCTATAAAGAAACAGTTTTCAAAAATACCTTCACATCTACAATTGATTAAGTCATATCCTTTAATAGTTGATGTGTTTTTAATTTCAGCATCAACAACTTCCATTGTTTGTGTGGATGTTACATAATTTATAATACACTCTTTAAGACTACTTGTAGCATCTATTAAATTGTATAATTTACTATAAATATTTGGATAGTATGCTGATATTAAATCATAGTTACCAACTTGGTCAATTTGTAATTGAATAGATGGGAAATCAACTATAAAGTTATCATATTTAGAAAAGTTCTTAAATAGTGAGATATTTTTCTCCAAGTATTCCTCCAATTTATTAACATCTTCTGAATTAAAATCAGTATCGATAGAATCAAATACATTTATTACGAATCTATCCATAAAATAAATTAGATTACCTATATTATTTTCATAATCTTTCCCACCAATATATCTAAACTCAAGTCTTTGACTTTCTTTATCATTATTGATATTTAAGAAATTAATACCATAGTATTTATCAGTTGGTAATCTTAGATTATTTTTAACAACGCTAATAGGTATATTAAAGAAGTCATATTCCTTATAAGGGATAATTTTCTTTATTGATTTAGCATATACATTATTCTTTCTAGATGGAAATATTCTATAAATTTCATCCTCATCAGTATTTAATATTAACTTTAATATATTTAAATCATTTAAGTTTTTTTCTTCATTATTAAATGATAGGTTAAAATGCACAGATGATTTCTCATTTGTATATCCGTAAGTTTGTATGAACTTTATTATCTTAACTAAATAGTATTTAGCATCATAGTAATCAAGTGGTCCTGTTACTAACTCAACCATGTTAGAACCTCCTGATAAATCGGGTTCTATTTTGAAATTTTTCTCATCTGGTCTAAAATCTGAGTGATATTGTCTAAATCCCCATACTTTAACAGGATCTAGTTCAATGTTTAATAACTCCAATGTCTTATAATAAGATATATCTTTCATATAAAACTCAAATTCAAACCCAATTTTAGCAAATTTAAGTTTATTTGATTGGTTAAGAAATTTATCTGAATACTTCTTCATGTTGTTATATATTAAACTTTACTTCTCAAAATTAAATAGTATAAATAAAAAGCTATAGGGAAAATATGTTGTTTTATATATATTTCAACATTAGAAAATCTAAAACCTTTTTGGTAAAAGATAATCTATCAAAAAGTAATAAGATATAAATGGAGTTCTTTTGCGTTTATTGTAAAACTCGTAAGAAGGTTGATAAGTTCATCAAGGTTAACCGTATAAAAAATAAGTATATTATCGATATTAAAAAGATAATGGAAGAAGAGGAGGTTAACTTTGATGATGATAAAATGTATCTCAAAGTTCTAATCTTTAATAAGATACAACAAGCGATTGATAAAAAGAAGGATATTTATTACATACCTGATTTTGATAATGAGTTCTCAATAGAGAAATTATTAAACTTAAAAAAGATACTTGGTGAAAATAATTTCAATGTCTTAATATTCTATAATGAATTTAGAAAAAACCCAGAAATAATCGATGATGTTTTTTCAAATCTATCTAAATTTTCAAATTCACAAATAATACGCGATTATTAAAATCGACAAAATTCCAAACAATATATCAAAAATGTCTATACAGATTGATAGTAGTTTAATATATAATAAAAATTAAATTAATACATGGCTTATAGATCTATACTAGGAGGATCCCCATTAGGTATAATAGGAGTGAGGAGTTCTCTCGATCCGAACACTGGACTTGCATCATTTAATATTGATAAAACTAGAAATATTAATGTAGTTCAATATAATATGTCAAATGCTGGTACTTTATTTACTGGTAAAAGAAGATTAAGAGCATGGGCTGATATAAGCGCATTAAAACCTATTAAAGATTCTGCTGGTCAAGAATACACAGATGTTACTGGGGCTAGTGTGCCTAAAGGTTCTGAATCCTTCGTTCAGCAGAAATTACATGCTGACTCGGTTTATGATACATCAATTTTAAATATAATTGAAAAATTATCAAATACAAAAGGTCAGTTAAAGCCAGCGGATTTTGCTTATTTAAAACATGTTGGTGTTTACCCAAATAATAGGTTAATGATTGCTAGAAGATTTGGAGCACCAACTGCGGATAATATAATGGTTAAGAAAAGACCAAGTGAAATTGGTGCTTTAGCTACTTTGATGATGTGGGTTCCAGAGACTGAAGACTTTCTGAATCTATCTTTTGGTGAGGAGTGGATGGAAGCTGAAGCTGATTTTAAAGGGGTTCTTACTTCCTTAGGGGAAGACTTAGGTTTAGGTGGTTTAGGTAGTATTGGTGGAGCTGCCGGTAATGTTGTTCCACTCCCTGGATTTACTGAGATATTTCAAAGAGCGTTCCTAACGGAACTTGGATTATATGATAAATCTGCTGCGAATATGATACCAGCTGGTAATCCAAATTTAATTAAACAAGCTAAAATGAGAAAGACGGTTGGTTATGGTGAGGCTGGAGCTGGTTTAAATTGCACTATTAGTATTAAAATGACTTGTGAATATGAGTTAAAATATATTTCCGGTATTGATCCAACAATTGTTTGGATGGACTTAATTGGAACTATTTTAAGATTTGGCACATCAGAAAGTGAAACATATGGTTTAGCTCCGGATATATCCGCTAAATTAATTAGATGGGCAAATAATCCAAATGTATTATTATCTGAGGTATTGAAAAGTCTTGGGGACTCTGTCCAAAAAATAGTAGAAGATGTGACAAAAAAGATTGATGAGATTTTTAAGGAAGCAAAAGCATTAGTAGATAAGGCTGATAAAACAGCAGAAGATCAGAAGAATGGTAAAACTGATAAATATGCAGCAGCTAAAGAAGCAAAATCTTTGGCTTCTGGTGTATTAGACTCGATTGTGAATCTATTAAGTAAAGTGACTAATGGATTAGTTCAAAAATACAGAGTTAAAATAATTGGTATTATAAACTCTTTATCTGGTTTACCGTCAACACCATGGCATATTACAATTGGTAACCCATTAAGACCAATATTTTGTTCTGGTGATATGTTGACGAAATCTGTTAATCTTAAATTTGGTCCACAATTGGCTTTTAATGATCTACCATCTTCAATAACAGTTGAATTTACTTTGGAGAATGCTAGAGCTCTGGGTATGCAGGAAATAATGGCTAAGTTTAATAGCGGTTACTTAAGATCTGTGGATGTTCAGAAGACATATTTTGAGACCAATCAAACAACAGTAAATGGTGTTCCAAAAGACGAAGAGTATGGATTCTTACCGGGTGAGAAAATAAATTATGCGGAAAAGCCTGGATTATCCGCATCTGGTTTAAGTCCAAGTAATACTGGTGGTGGTAGTGGCTCGAACCCAACAGGTGTTGGTGGTAACAACAACCAAGAAAATTCTTTAGTTGCTGGTAATACCGAAAATAATGCGGATGGTACACCTAAAATAATTACATCACCTCAATCTGAAAGTAAAAGTTATAATGGTGGTAACGCATCAAATGCGACTGTTAAAGATGTTTATAGTGGAGGTCCTGCTACTGGACCAATCGTTGGACCAATGCTTCCACCGGTTACAACCACTACTACAACTTTAGGTCCTCCATTTATTATACCTGCTACTACTGGACCATTGGTTATTTAAGAGTTGGTAAATTAATGAAAATAAAAAATAAATATAACTAATATGAATGTTAAATCTTTATATGATCTTAGAGGACTTAGATATGGTTTTTTTGATCTTTTTACTCCAGTGATAGTAAGAGCTTATCCTACTTCATCTTTAAGTGAATATGTTGTTCAGAAAGAAGAGGATATGAGAATTGATTTAATCATGCAATCTATGTATGGTGAAGATTTAAATTTTTTTGAGAATATCGACATAATATGTTTTATTAATAACATAGATAATCCTTTAAATGTTTTTGTTGGTCAGAAATTATACTATCCATCTCCAGGTGAACTTGATTCATATAGGATTACTACAAATTCTAAGAATTCAAGTTCACAAGTTAAGAATAAATTAGCTGTTCCTAATAAAACAACTAGAAAAGATAATAATAGAAGTAAGTATGTAGATAATGGGTACTCACTACCTCCTGTTGTTCTAAACTCACCAAAAGCACCAGTTAGGGTAGAAGGTCAAAGTATATTAGTTGGTGGTGTTTCTAAAAATTAAAATAATATTATATGGCAGATGAGGAATTATTAAGATCAATTAGGATTGTTGAACCAGACGCTAATAAGAAGATTGATAATGAGTCAACTACAAGTTCCACTAATTATAAAACGCGAGTTAGAAATAGTGATTGGACCGCAAGATTGGATGTTTGTCAGAAAGGTAGAAGAAAATATGCTGTTTTAAGATCACCTAATACGTATTTTCCAGATATTGATGATGATTATAAATTTGAAAAAGTAGATAGATCGATGTCGGATGATGAGATTATAAAAAATGCTCTTTCTTTACTCAAAAGACAAGCGGCTGATAATGGTTATCGAAATTTTGAAATTTTCAGTAGTGGTGATGATCTTAGTAAAAACCAAATGGTTCTACAAGATCCTTGGAAGGATTCAGCACCAACTTTAAGACATTATGGATTTACATATTATTATTTAAATGATGGTTCTCAAGTACATATAGAATGGATAAACGATTTATATTCTGTCGGTTCCAAATTTGATAATGCTGATGGATTCGTTAAAAAACGAATTACATATTTCCCATATAGTAAAGATTTTGGAACTGATAGATTATCTCCGGAATTTAAAGACCAATCAGATGTATCAACGAGAAACATCGTTAAATATCAAAAAAAGGATAGTACTTTTGATTGGGCTGATAAAGTTGAGCATAAAGATAGGGAGGTATATACTGGAAATCAAGAAGATAGTAACATCATAGAATATATCATATCAGGTCTAAAATCACAGATTATTAGGTTTAATGGAGTTGATAGTAAATTGGCACTATGTAATCCAGATACCGAGTCTTGTAAATTGATTCGACATGTTGATTTTAATGCGGTCACTCCACCTACAACTACAGATGGTAGTGCGACGAAGGATTTAACACCAGTGCTTAGTCAATCTTCAGATAAGACTAAACTATTTTTGGTTGGATTACCAGATGATATTCAGATAAAGGTTGGGGAAAATCTTCCGGATTTTTCTGTTCATGTTAATAAAATTTATACACCACCTGAAAAAAATATAAATAATATCGAAATAGATGAAGAAGTTGAACTTGATCCAGAGTATCAAGAATCTCCAATTTCTATTGGAGAAGAACAAGCTTTGGTACTTGAGTCACAAGAGACATTTAATGCTGTTGATGGTGCTCTGGCGGATTCAGTAGCTGCATCACTTGAAGGATCAACTCCAATTAGTCAAGGAAATTGGAAATTTGACTTAATACCTGGTGAATTTGTAACAAATGGTGGTACTAAAATAAAATGTTGTCAAATCGATGGAGCAGTAATTAATATTAAAATAGCTCCAGCTTATTTAGACATGAGAGCCGCCGCCGCCGCCGATGGTATATCAATTAAGATATCATCTGGATTTAGATCTCCTTATGATTCAATAAGTGGTAAATCAGAATCAGGAGTTTCGATTCATGCGAGTTCCCAAAAATATCTATATGATTTATATTTATCTGGTAAAGGAAACTTGGCCGCTAAACCCGGAGAATCCAACCACGGTAATGGAATCGGTTTAGATTTAAATACTGGTGGTAAATCTTCTGGAAGATTTATAAATGTGGATAGAAAAATATATACTTGGTTAGTTAAAAACTCTTGGAGATATGGGTTTATTAGAGCAGTTGCTGGTGAAGAATGGCATTATGATTATTTACCTGACTTAGCTAAAAAGGGACCATATGGTAAATTACCAGCTACTGATTTAGGAAAAGTATCTACAAAATTCTATAAAGATTGGGGATTAGATAATTTATCAATAACATAGTTTTAAGAATAAAAAAAACCCACTCAAATTGAGTGGGTTTTTTAATAATTCTTTCTGATTACTTATCAGTTTTCTTACGAGAAGCTCTTGGTTTGTTTTCAGTTTTCTTCTCAGTTTGTTTAACAGGATTTGCTTTAGTTGTTTTAGCTTTAGCTGGTTGTTCTACCTTAGTCTCTGGAGCCTTTTTAACTTTAGCTTTGATTTCTTTAGCTGTTACTTTCTTTTCTTCGGATTTCTTTTCTTCAGAAATTTCTTTCAGTCTTTTTTCAATTGCGGCTTTAGCTTTTTCAGCATCTATCTCTTTAGGTGCTACTTTTTCTTCTACTACAACCACTGGTGTTGAAACTTCAACTGCTTTTTCTGATGAACCAAACAATCCTCTAAAAAATGATCTTATACTCATGATTTAACTTATTTTTTATTATATATACACTTCTTTAATCTCCCTCCATAAAAAACCTCAAAAAAACCTTAAAACTTTCAATATTTAAACATATCTCTTTATTTTATATATAATAATAAGATGAAATTTAGATATGATAAAGATACTGAAGAATTAGTTGTATCAGAGGCTACGAGAATAGAATATCATCAAGTAAGTCTGTGGTTAACTCGTCATGTGAAGGGTTATAGATATATGCCTGCTTTTAAGATGGGTGTTTGGAATGGACAACAAACATATTTCAAAAATGGAAGAATCAACCTAGGTCTTTGGAAAGAAGCGATGAGGGGTTGTAAAGAAATTGAAACTAGTTTTGTATTAGAAAACAAGGATGAGTTTCCACTTAATAGAGATGTCACTTTACAAGGTGTTAGAGATTTTTGTACAGATTACTTTAAAACTCATAAAGTTAGAACTAAATCTGGTGAATGGGTTAACTTCACTCCCTATGATCATCAGATTGAAGCGGCTTATAAAATTCTAAAAAATAGATATTGTATGGCTGAGGTTGCTACATCCGGTGGTAAGTCTTTAATCATATCAATTGTTATTTTTTACACATTAAGAAATATAGATCCTAAAGCAAAGTTTCTGATAATAGTTCCATCTATTACATTAGTTACTCAGTTTTATGATAATATCTTAGAGTATAATATGGGTGTTAATAACATATTAGAAATGAGAGAAAAGAAGTTAGACTACATTCTAAATGGATCTCACTTACCTTGTGATATTAGGATTGAAGAAGTAATGTCTGAAAGACCTCGTAAATGGTCTGGTACATTAGATGCTAATGTTTATATCGGAACTTATCAATCTTTGGAAAAATGGCCTAAAGAGTTCTTCAAACAGTTTCATACAGTTGTTACAGATGAAGCACACGGAGCTAAGGCTAAAACAATAACTACAATATTAAACCACACATTTGGAACAGCTTACTCAAGATTTGGAGTATCTGGTACGTTTCCAGAAGAAGATACTTGTGAGATACTAACAATTCAATCTGTATTAGGACCAAAGATAACTGAAGTTTCCGCAAATGAATTAAAAGAGAAAGGTATCATCACTCCAATGGATGTTAAAGTTGTAATCATGAATCATGAGGACTTAGAATTTGATGGAAGGATGACAGAAATTAGAAGGGGTGGTAACGGTAAGAATGCTTTTGATTTAGAAAAAGAGTACATACATCAATCGGATAAGAGATTAGATTTTATTAAAAAGATTGTAGATAAATGTGACTCTAATACTTTATTACTATTTCACACAATTGAATATGGTCAAAAAATATTTAATAAACTTAAAGATGAATTAAAAGACAAAGAATTCTACTATATTGATGGCGAAGTAAGTGGTAAGAAAAGAGAAGTTATTAAAAAAGAGATGGAGGTAACCAAAGAAAAAGTAGAATGGACTATTTTAAACTTTGGAGATTATCAAATCGATGTTAAATCTGATTTTAAAATTTTACTTACAGATGGTGGATTTAAGAATGCGTCAGATATAACATCTGATGATGATATAGATGATAGATTTATAGAAAATATAAAGAAAAATAAAAAATGACAACTGGGGTGTTCATTAACTTAATATATAAACTATGAGAGATTATAGTTTTTTAAAAATTAAATTTTCAGAAAAACACACAATTGATAATGTTGAATATCTTGAAAAATATATAAAACTTCTATTAGAATATCGACTATGTGAATCTGATGAATATACAGAAAAACATCATATACTACCAAAGTCAGTTTTTCCAGAATTTGAAAATGAAGATTGGAATATAATAGAACTAAAATATGAAGATCATATAAATGCACATTTATTTCTTTTCAAATCAATAAACATTCGACAATATCAAAGACCATTAAATTGGATGTTAAATACATATAAGAATAGAGAAGAAATATCAAATGCTGCTAAAATAGGATGGATTAATCTTAAAATGGATAGTGATAAATATAGTGAATGGTGTAGAAAGCGTTCAGATTTGATGAAAAAACTACCAATAGAAGAACAAAGAAGAAGAGCAAATATATTTTGGAATAATATATCAGATGAACAATATTTAAACTTTTCACAAAAAATGAAAGACCACTGGACTAATGATAAAAGAATGGAAAAATCAAAAAAAATGAATGAACATTATTCAAATCCTGATAATATAATTAAAAAAAGCATTGAAGGTAAAAAAAGATGGAACTCCATAACAGAAGAAGAAAGAGAAAAATTCAATGCTAAAATGGATGAAATAAATAAGGATGAAACAAAACGTAAAGATGCTGGGTTTAAAATTAAAGAGCTATGGAAAAATAAAGAATATTTAGAAAAAATGAAAAATAGAAAGTCCAATCCTGGTAAGAAAATAAAAATTATAAAACCGGATGGTCAAGAGATTATTATTGATAGTATGTTAAAATTGGAAAAGGATTATTCAATTAGTTTACATCTAATAAGAAAGTATAGAGATAAAGATATATACATAGAAGAAAAATATTTAAAAAATAATAAACTTCTATTAAATTGTAAAATAGAAAGTATATAAATATGGCGAGAATCATAGATAAAAGAAAAGAAATAAGAGAGGAAGGGGCGACTAAGGTTTTAGTTGCCTCTTATTGACGGAACACTTTCAACAGGAGTTTCTATTAATGCTATTTTCAATGTTATCTTTGCTGATTCATTTAAATCTGAACAAATCATTATACAATCAATCGGTAGAGCTCTTCGTTTACATGATGATAAAAAGAAGGCTATGATTTTTGATTTGGTTGATGTCTTCTCAAGTAAAGAAATGTCAAATATACTATTTAGACATTTTAAAGAAAGAGAGAAGTTCTATATAAAGAGACAATATCCTTATAAAATTACAAAAATAAATATTTAGTGAACTAAGCCATTATAATATATAGATTATGGCTAAAGAAGTAGTTTCGGGGACACATAAAACAGGTATAGGCAACTGGGATGGGATGCATAAGTTCGCATCTCAAGATGCATCTTGGGCGGGACTTCATGGATGGTCTCAATTTGGAACCAAAGGCGGTGGAGGAAAACTCGGAAAAGCTTTACAAGCATTTTATAAAAATTACAATCTTAATCCTTGTATAACATCAGTAAAATTAACAGTTGATCCCAAAAAATTCACAGTTGATTATGAATTCACGATTGA
>Ga0114962_10004869_pt1 | contig 10616 bp, 13 predicted proteins | sample C_130820_MF_Meta_FD_87017 | JGI IMG/M metagenome (GOLD analysis project Ga0114962, IMG submission 87017) | Freshwater microbial communities from Lake Croche, Canada to study carbon cycling - C_130820_MF_MetaG | ecosystem: Environmental > Aquatic > Freshwater > Lake | place: Lake Croche, Canada...
CAATGACTGCCATGCGGTCCATCACTGTTGTTGCTTGATCTTGCCCGAGCACGTGCGGTAGTCGCTTGCTTACTTTAGGGATGACGAGTGCGGAGGCTGGGTCTGCCTCGATAAGTTCATTGTTGCAAGCCCAAGCAAAGAAGAGTCGAATAGATGTTGCTCGACGAGCAAGAGTTGCGCTGGTGAGTTCGGCATTACGCCCAGCCGCCAGCCAGCCACGGAGTTCGAAGATCCCAACATCCGCTGGCGACGCACAACCTCGCTCGGTGACGAACTGCACCAGACCTTGAAGGTCCTTGCGATAAGCCTTAGCGGTATTCGCACTTCGACCGAGTTCAAATTCTACGTACTGAATGAAACGTTCAACTGCTGTGCTGAAAGCAGGCTGCATGTCACTCATGTCCCTAGCGTGACAACGTGGGCTGACAATTGCAAGAACATCCACTCCAACAAAAATGGACCCGAGGTAAACCCGGGTCCATTTGGTGAAGACTTTCACTTACTTACGCAGCGGTCGTCCCTGCGCGTCAGGAACCTTGTTCATCGTGATCAGGATGGCATCAATAATGGCCCAAATTCCGCACCCACCAAAGGTCAAGAGTTTTGCGATCCCTAGCCCGGTGTATCCAAGGTAGAAGCGATCGACTCCAAGGCCTCCGAGTAGCCAAGTGAAGATGACAGCGATACTCCATTCCTTGTCGGAGACTGGGGCATTCTGGTACGGATTTGGTACGCCATAGCCGGGCGGTGGGGGTGGTGGTGCATCAAAAGACATTGTGACTCTTTTCAAAAACTGGCAGAGCTACTCTCTGCACAATGACACGTTACCGAAAGCCCACGACACAAGGAGTCACATTCTCTGGATGTTGTGCATGTTTTGTATGCGCAACCGAATCGTTGCGTACTCGTTCTCTGACATAGTCGACACCCGTTACACAAGTTTCCACCCGCTCGCCGTCTGCGCGATTACTCCTTGCATTTCGAGCATGGTGAGTGCACCAAGAACTTCATGTGCTGACCGCGAAGTATTGGCCGATCGAAGTTCGGCGATGAGTTCATCTGTACTCAATGATTTTTTGGACAATGCATTCAGAATGTGAAGCTCTTCCTCACTGAGTTGGCGCGACCCGACCGCCTGCTCAGGCTGCACTGTTGCGATTACATGCGCAAGATCAGCAACAATGTTCATCTCACCCTGCGCAATGCCGACATGCACCCCCGCCGATGTAGCTGACGACAACGGACCTGGCACTCCCCAAACAGGTCTCCCTAGGACATTGGCCCAATTCGCCGTGGAGAGCGAACCCGAGCGCAACGCCGCCTCAACGACCAACGTCGCAGAAGACAATGCGGCTATGAGGCGGTTGCGCACCAGAAACCGACGCTTATGAGGTTGACCACCTGGAGGCGCTTCACTCACGATGAGCCCATGTTCGGCCACGCGTTCGAGCAGACCTCGGTGCGCACTGGGATAGGCAACATCAACACCGCACGCTAAGACGGCGATAGTCCGACCTCCGCCAGCTAGTACACCTCGATGTACGGCGGCATCTATGCCATAGGCCGCACCTGAAATGATGGTCACCACATGGTCTGCAGCCAGCGAACCAACCTCACTAGCAATGCGCTCTCCATAGGCAGTAGCGGCTCGTGCACCAACTACGGCCAAGGAATTCCTCACCAGCTCATTCACATCACCCAGCCCTCGACACCAAAGCCCAAGCGGTGCAGCCAGGTCAAGATCACCAAGATGTGCGGGCCAGGCTAGGTCCTCCGGCGTCACAAACACTCCGCCAACTTCAGAAAGTCTGCCCATTGCCGTGTCTAAAGCGCGGCTAGCAAGGGCCTTACCGACTCGGTCACGGATAGCACCCCGAAGCTGACCTTTGGACACCATGGACAGCGCCTCCACTGCGCCGTATTGCGCGACCAATGCACCGACTCGCTCATCACCTGGCTCACTGGCAATCGAGAGGACAGCTCGTGCTTCGCGTTCATTCATGCGGCCTGCCACGCTCCGTTGCCATCACGATAGGTCAAAGCCGCAGCCACATCGCTCACCGTGGGTTGGTCATGCCCGCGCAGGTCCGCGATGGTCCAGGCAACGCGCATAACTCGGTCGGCCCCGCGCAACGACAGTTTCACCGCATCTCGATTGAGCAGGTCATTGGCGTCAGATTTCAAAGGGAAATTCCGACGCAAGTAGGGGCCGGGCACATGAGCATTAACTTTCCAAGGGCACTGCCGATAGCGAGAAGTAGCCCGCTCCCGAGCCTGCAAGACTCGGGTGGCAACTGTTTGGGAATCTTCAACTTCCTCGTCCTGCAACTGCGCCAAAGTTGGGCGATCTAAAGTCACTCGGATGTCTATGCGGTCAAGAAGCGGACCAGACAGTCTTGAGAAATAGCGGCGTCGAACAAGTGAGGTACAACTGCAATCTGCACCTGTTCCCACGAACTTGCCGCACGGACACGGATTCGATGCCATGACCAACTGAAACCGTGCTGGCAACTGCGCCTGAAATCCAGTGCGAGCGATTGTGACGACCCCCGACTCCATGGGTTGGCGCAGAGAGTCAAGCACTGCTCGATCAAATTCAGCAGCCTCATCTAGGCACAGCACTCCCCCATGGGCCAAAGTGACCATGCCTACTCGGGCAATGTGGCTACCACCTCCAATAAGAGCAGCGGTAGTTGCGGTGTGATGAGGCGCCTGAAAAGGCGGCAGTCGCATGAGACTTTGGCCGGGCATCAGAGTGCCGGCCACTGAATGGATGGCCGTCACTTCAACGGCGAGATCATCATCGAGCGAAGGTAAGATGCCCGGCAAACGTTCCGCCAGCATGGTCTTGCCAACGCCGGGGCTACCCATGAAGCCCAAGTGGTGACCACCAGCAGCTGCGATCTCGAGTGCAATTCGAGCACCTGTTTGGCCACGGACATCGGACAAGTCGGGAACTATCGGAGAACCAACTTCTTCTTGTCTAACAAGCTCAACATCAAAGTGCTCACCACGGCACCAGGCAACGGCGTCATTGAGACACGAAACCCCGACTACCTTGAGGTCAGGGACTAGCTGAGCCTCAGCCACTTGGGTATGGGGGACCAAAATGGTTGATGCGCCGGCCCGTTGAACGGCTAGCGCTGCCATCAAGACTCCGCGAACTGGACGAACCTGCCCATCTAATGCGAGCTCACCGATCGCAACTGCATCATTCACTTCACCAATAGCTCCATGGGATCTCAGAATCGCTAGCGCAATACCTAGGTCGAGAAATGCACCACGCTTGTGCACCGAAGCCGGAGATAAGCCCACTGTAATGCGACGCTCTGAGGGCCAAGGCAAATTACTGTTGAGGACCGCTGCTTTCACTCGATCTCGTGATTCGGCAACGGCTGTGTCGGGAAGGCCAACAATGTTCATGCCAGGTAGACCCTGACTGAGATACGCCTCAATGTCGACGAGAAGTCCATCCACTCCAACAATGACCACTCCACGTGCACGGGCCAAACTCATGCGCCAACTCCACGGATGTGGGAAATCTCGTGTGTCTCATCAGACTTGTACAGAATTCCAATGGCGTCAAAGCGCATGCCACTCACCTGAATGCGATGCTGGCTGAGCCAACCCAGTGCGGCAGATCGAAGATGTTCTAGCTTCAAGGCTGTGATCGCTTCAGCTGGTTGCCCGTAATTTAACGAGCGCCGCGTCTTCACTTCGCAGAACACCAGAGTGCCGCGGTCTCGAGCAACGATGTCCAACTCGACACGATGTGCTCGAAAATTGCGATCAAGTATCGCGAAGCCGATCTGCTTTAAATAATCTGTGGCAATTTCTTCGCCACGTTTGCCCAACTCGTGGTGTGATAAACGCATGTACCAACCATGTCGGCCACCAACCACGGACTGCGAGAATCACGCAGTCCTGTTAATTATTGGAGCCTGTGAATGCATGAAGAATTCTCAGTGGCAAGTCGTGTCACCGGGAAGAACTATTCCGGAAGAATCACGTCTGTGAGGTCCTTGGGATCAATGTTGACGTCTTCGCCAGTCACAATGTGCTTAGTGTCAATACCACTGCCGCCATTAAGTTGATCAGTACCTACCTGGCCATCCATTGCATCATTTCCAGCGCCACCAATAAGTAAGTCCGGACCGTCTCCGCCGAACAGCGAATCATTTCCAGCCTCACCCTTTAAAGTGTCGGTCCCTTCATCGCCGTAGAGTTTGTCGTCGCCAGTTCCTCCGGCAATGAGGTCATCCTCAAACCCTCCGCGAACGGTGTCATTGCCAGTCCCACCAGCAATCTTGTCAGCGCCCGATCCACCTTCAACGGTGTCTGCACCTGCACCGCCAGACATTGTGTCTGCGCCATCATCGCCGGTGACCATGTCATTTCCAGCACCACCATCGAGGCTGTCATCGCCTAGTCCGCCGGCCAAAGTGTCGATACCTGAACCGCCAGTAATGGAATCATTGCCGTCATTACCGAGAACGAAATCCGAGCCGGCATCGCCGCTTACAGTGTCATCGCCTAACCCACCGTAAATTTCATCCATGCCTGAGTCACCGCTGATGTGGTCATTTCCAGCATCGCCATATATCTTGTCTGCGTCGCCGCCACCATTAACGACGTCATTGCCAAGACCACCCTTCACCGTATCTGAACCAGTACCAGCGTTGATGTAGTCATCACCGGCATCACACAAGATGATGTCAATTCCTGGACCGCCATTAATGCGATCACTACCGACGCCACCCGCAAGATAGTTGCTGCCGCCTCCACCGGAAATAGTGTCATCGCCACCGTTACCGTAAATCTTGTCGTTTCCTCCGCTGCCGTTTAAGACATCGGCGCCCGGCGAGCCACAAATGATGTCGTCACCTTTGCCGCCATCTACGGTGTGCGAACCGGTACCGTTCACCAGGATGTAGTCCTTCTTGGGCGTACCGACAACAAGTGCTGCCGAGGACACAATCGTGGCTTTGTGGCCTCCACACAAACTGGCCGCTTGGACAGGAGCTACCAGCCACAGGGCAGGCACGACGACACTTACTAAAACGACACACGACTTACGCATCTCACTCCATTCGTGCTGACGCTAGGCAGCAATTGACGATACCTTGAAAATTCAATTTCCCTGCGGAAAACGTGCTAAGGAAGTTCCAAGTCTGGCTTAGAGAGTTCCTCAACATTGACATCCTTAAACGTTAAAACACGTGTCTTTTTGACAAATCTAGCCTGTCCATAAAGGTCCCAGACCCAGGCATCGTCTAATGTCACGTCAAAGTACACGTCTCCCGCGTCATTAATCTTGACCTGAACATCGACCGCATTGGCTAAATAAAGTCGGCGCTCGGTATGCACGATGTATGTGAATAAGTGCACAAGGTCGCGATATTCGCGGTACAGCTCAAGTTCTAATTCAGACTCATAGCGCTCTAAATCTTCTGCAGACATGACCTCAGCCTACGCCCGCTCTGCAGTGGGAAGGTTCCATGAGCGCCGATGAAATTCTGTTGCGCCGTACTCTCTGAGAGCCTGCATGTGGCCGTCAGACCCGTAGCCTACATTTCCGTCCCATCCATAGGTCGGAAACTGTTTGGCTGCCTCGCGCATCACACCATCTCTGGCCACTTTTGCTAGAACGCTCGCAGCAGCCACACTGGCACAAGCTGCATCTGCTTTAATCTTCATCGTCACGGGCACGTCGATCCCAACTCGATCAGTGAATAGGTCGGACTCCGGTATCGCTATCCAATTGTGCTTGCCGTCCAGAATCACATGATCAGGCTTGGTCGACAACTGTTCGTAGGCTCGTGTCCAGGCGAGACGTAATGCGGAAACAATTCCCACTTCATCAATTTCTGAGGGCTGCGCGTGCCCGATGGCAAAATCCACCACCCAGTTGCTAACCGGGTCGATCAGAGCTTCTCGGACAGATCGACTAATAACCTTGCTGTCCCGCAGGTTTGTGGGCACTAGCCCAACCTGCGCATCCACAACAGCAATGCCCACTGAGACAGGGCCGGCAAGAGCACCACGACCAACTTCATCAACACCGGCTACATACCTAAATCCTTGGGCATGCAGACTCTGCTCAACATCGAGTGTTGGCCCTGGGTGCATTAGCGTTCGATTCCACCCATGCGATCCAGCGGCCAGATTTTTACTGAGACGCGGCCCACGACATCTTTGAGCGGCACCATGCCATTATGGAGGTTCAGATGAAAACGTGAATCCTGTGAATTGCCGCGGTTGTCACCCATAACGAACACCGAACCTTCTGGCACGAGCACCTTGAACTTCACCTGATCCGTGCGCGAACCTGGCTTGATATAAGTTTCGTTGAGTTGTGGTTTGCCGTTCACGATGATGTGGCCGGCTGCGTCACAGCATTCAATCGTGTCTCCGCCAACGCCAATGACTCGCTTTACTAAATCATTACCTGAATTTGCGGGGACGATTCCAACTATCTGCAAGACTCGACCGATCACCGAGTTGTAGGGGTTTGGTGCAGGCATGTCGCCAAGCCAGGTGCTGGGATCGTGAAAAACAATGACATTTTGGCGATTCACACCAGTAATTCGGGTAGAAATCTTGGATACGACAATGCGATCATTCGTCATCAGAGTGTTTTCCATGGAACCGCTAGGTACATAAAAGGCTTGAACGAGAAAAGTTCGTACTAAGACAGAAAGCACGAGAGCCGTGACGATGACGGTGAAACTTTCTCGCAAAAGGCCCTTGCCCTTTTCAGCCGAGTCCGATGACTCTTCGTTGTCCGAAGTGCTGGCATCATCGCCAAAATCAGAACTCATGAATAAATAACCTCTTCCAAACCAAGAACTTCCTCACGACCACGATACTTGCTATAAAAAGTTAACCCACCCGAAGGTGGGTTAACTGACAAGAAATTGACAATTAGACGTTGTCGCGCTTTTCGCGAATCTTGGCTGCCTTGCCGCGTAGATCGCGCAAGTAGTACAACTTTGCACGACGCACATCACCGCGGGTTACAACTTCAAGCTTTTCAACGATTGGTGAGTGCACTGGGAATGTACGCTCAACTCCAGTTCCGAAGCTCACCTTGCGAACGGTGAAGGTTTCGCGAACTCCGCCACCGTGGCGACGGATGACGATTCCCTGGAAAATCTGAATACGTGAGCGGTTACCTTCAACAACGCGAACGTGAACCTTGACGTTGTCACCAGGACGGAAGTCAGGAATGTCGCTACGAAGGGAAGCTGAATCTAGTTCATCGAAAAAATGCATGTGTTACTCCAGTGGACACTTCGCCGCAGGTCGAGAGCCCGATTAAGTTCTTGCCCGAATACATGTTGAGAATACTTGCGAGAACTCCCCTGCGGCGGGGAACTCACATTCCAACGAGTTGAAGTCTGCCATACGCAAGACAACCGCGCCAAATTGCCCACTGTCGAGGATGCACACTCAAGCCAATATGATGGGTGCACATAGAAAACATGGGGTAGTCACGGGTGAATGCGAGCAAATCAAGCACCGTTGCATCCGAGTCCCCAAAAAAGGTTTCCGGAAAGTCCGCCAAGATTGCAAAGCCCAGATTGGGCAACACTCGGGTAACTGGAAAAGAACAGTTTTACACCCCGGTCGAAACGGCAGACTACATCTTTGCGACGCTTAGCTCACTCGTGCCTGACATTTCGTCCATGACGCTGCTCGAACCTGCAGGTGGGACAGGCAGCATCATTGATGCGGCCATTGGTCGAGGTGTGAAGAAGGTAATTAGTTTCGACATTGAGCCACATCATGCACTAGTTGAGCTTGGCGATTTCCTTGAGCAAACAATCTCAGAGCGCCACCTTCTTACGGTGAGTAATCCGCCCTTTGGTCGCAACAACTCGCTGGCGATTCCGTTCTTCAATCACGCTGCCACATCGTCGGACTACATTGTCTTCATCGTTCCTCGCTCGTGGCGCAAGTGGAGTGTGCAGAACAAACTCAATCGCAACTTTCACCTCATCCAGGACGACGACCTGGACGTGAACTACGTTGATCACGATGGAAATGAAGTTCATGGTCGTGACCGACTTCGGACATGCCTTCAATATTGGAAGCGCGAGAAAACCTTGCGGCCACACATCTCGGTGCAAGACATGGGACTCATAGCAAAATGTGGACCAGAGGAAGCAGATGCTGCGCTCACCATTTTTGGTTACGGGTGCGGAACGATGACGACTGACTTCCCGCGAGTCAAAAACACTACGCAAATGTTTCTTAAACTACTGAATACCGATGTGTTAGAAGCAGCCAAGAGCGCCGACTTTGCTCAGTATTTCATGAACACGGCTTACACCGAAGCCTTGTCTTGGCCAGAAATTAATGCAGCTCTGAATGCACAGATATTTGGTGATCCAAAAATTATTGAGACGTATTAGATCGAGGCTATTCAGAATCTGAAAGCAGGTCTGGACGAATAAGCGCAGTACGAAGGCGGGCTTGCTCGAGACGCCACTTGGCAATCTTGCCGTGATCGCCAGAAGTCAGAATGTCTGGAACTTCAAGGCCTCGCCACTGCGGCGGCCGGGTGTAGACCGGACCTTCAACGAGATTTTCCATCGCACCTTCGGCGAAGGAATCATCTATCACGCTCTCCTGATTGCCCAAAACACCAGGCACCAAGCGAGCAGCAGCTTCAATCATCACCATGACAGCCACTTCACCACCAGCAAGAACGTAATCGCCGAGTGAGACTTCCTCAACGCGAACTCGTTCGGCGTAATGCTGCATGACTCGTGAGTCAATGCCTTCATACCGACCGCACGCGAACACCAAATGCTTTTGCTGCGAGAAATCCTGGGCTAGCGACTGAGTGAATGGCTTGCCAGATGGAGTCGGCACGATGAGCACGGACTCATCAGTCAGCACTTCATCAAGCACCTCACCCCAAGGCTCTGGCTTCATGACCATGCCAGGTCCGCCACCATAGGGCGCGTCATCAACAGTGTGGTGCTTGTCATGCGCAAAGTCACGCAAGTCGTGCACATCAAGACCGAGTAAACCATCTTCAATTGCCTTGCCCATGAGCGACAAGCGAAGTGGCGCCAAGTATTCGGGGAATACTGTGATGACATCGCACTTAAGCATTGTCATGCTCTCGGAGGTTATCGCCGGGTTCGTCCCGGTCAGGCTCGTCATCGTCTTCGTCGCTTTCAACTTCGCGAACGACGATGGCTTCAAGTTCATCAAGAAGACCTGGCGGCGGCGTGATGGTGACGACTCCCCCAGCAACATCTACATGCGGCACAAACTCGAGCACGAATGGAATCAGTACTTCGGTTTCATCTTCACGCGTGACGGCAAACATATCCTGTGATGGCAAATGAATGACGTCCGAAATTACGCCGACATATTCGCCAGATTCAAGCTGAACTCTGAGGCCCATAAGTTGATGGTCGTAATACTCATCTTCCTCAGCGGGCAAAATGAGTGGATCAACATCAACGCTGAGCTCAAGGCCGCGTAACGTCTCGGCTATCGTGCGATCGTCATAGCCAACAAAGTGAACGACCAGCCGCCCACTGTGCCACTTGGAGGTGGCGACAGTGAGTGACTGGTCGTTTGAAGTAATTAAAGTTGCGCCCTGAACAAAGCGTTCGTCAGGTTCATCGGTGCGGACCTCTACGAAAAGGTCGCCACGAACACCATGTGCTCGACCGATTCGCCCGACTACGAGCTGCATGGTTAGCGTTCGTTGACGTCGAGGATGTCGATGCGCACGCTGCCCTTATCGGACACTGCATTCACGACGGTTCGCAATGCGGTTGCGGTGCGCCCTGCTTTACCGATGACGCGACCCATGTCGTTCGGGTTAACCGTAACTTCAAGGGTGACGCCGCGACGATTGTTTTCGGTCACGCTGACATCTTCAGGATTGTCGACAATCCCTTTGATCAGGTGCTCTAAAGTCTCGTCCAACATGGACTAGGCCTCTTCGGTAGCTTCAGCCGGTGCAGCTTCTTCAGCGGCAGGTGCTTCTTCAGCCACTACTTCAACAGCAGCCTCTCCAGCAGCAGGTGCTTCTTCAGCAGCAGCAGCTTCTTCCGCGACTACTTCCGCAGCTGCTTCGACAACTACATCTTCAGCAACTTCAGCGGCAGGAGCTTCTTCAGCTGCAACTTCTTCAACCTTAGGCTCAGCCTTTGGACGAATGGTGGGAACGCGAGGCTCTTCAGCGACTGCAAGAACGGTCTCCGCAAACTTAATCTGCTTGTTGACCTTTTCTTCCTTAACCTTCAGAGTGCCTTCAGCACCTGGAAGACCCTTGAACTTCTGCCAGTCACCAGTAATCTTCAGCAGCACGAGAACTGGTTCAGTTGGCTGTGCGCCAACGCTTAGCCAGTACTGTGCACGTTCTGAATTGATCTGGATGAGACTTGGCTCTTCCTTCGGATGGTACAAACCGATTTCTTCAATGGAACGACCGTTACGAGCGGTACGTGAGTCCGCGATAACAACGCGGTACTGAGGGTTACGAATCTTGCCTAGACGCTTGAGCTTGATCTTGACAGCCACGAGTAATTTTTCTCCTGTAAATGGGGTTAGAACCAGGTTTCTCACGTGGGGTGCGAGTCGTG
>Ga0114962_10004870_pt1 | contig 10614 bp, 11 predicted proteins | sample C_130820_MF_Meta_FD_87017 | JGI IMG/M metagenome (GOLD analysis project Ga0114962, IMG submission 87017) | Freshwater microbial communities from Lake Croche, Canada to study carbon cycling - C_130820_MF_MetaG | ecosystem: Environmental > Aquatic > Freshwater > Lake | place: Lake Croche, Canada...
ATGATACTATTATTTATATGTGATATAAATAAAAATATTTTCAATTTTTAAATAAAATTAGAAATTATTATTCGCTATATTAGGATCTAAACTTGGATTAGTAATATTATTTTTTATTTGATCTTGACTATTTTGATTAAAATTATTATCTAAATTTGGTGTAAAAACAAAATTAGGATCCGCTTTGTATATAATATTATTAATATATGGATTATTATATATCATATCTTGTGGGTTGAATGCAGGATAAGTACTAGGAATTTGAATATCTTTTTGTTTTTGAATAAATGGTAGATAATCGGTAGTAGGTAAAAATCCAGTAGATGATAACATTGTTGAAGGAAAATTTTTTAATGTCATACTATCATATTGTTTTGGATCAGGTGGTTGAAATGCATTTACAGGTGTTGGAGAGTTACGTACAAGTAAATTTTCTTTAGTATCACGAATAAACATATTTCTTTCTGCAGCATCAGAGGAATATTGACCAACACCATTAAATGAACCAACACCACCCATTCCGGAAGTATTCATGTTTTGACGTAATGTAGTCATAGGAGTAACTGTTTCTGAAATATATCCTCCCATATTCTCCATACCCATGACACCAACCATTGGTGTAGAGTTTACTCTCATAGTTGCCATAGGATTTGTTACAGTTGATGTATAACCATTACCACCAATTGCAGAGACAGGTAAACCCATTAAATTATTACTAATAATTCTATTAGTAGGTGTTGCAGTGTAATTAGATACTTCACCCGTATTATTTCCACCACCAACTACACCAGTATAATTATCATTAGTGACTGCTCTAAAAGTTGCGGTAGGTTGAAATAATGATACTTCACCAGTTCCACCACTATTATTACCCATAGAACCAGTAAAGTTTGCATTTTGATTAAATCGTTGAGTTGGTGTATTTTGATATAATGACATTTCACCAGTATTACTACCACCCATAGACCCTGTAAAATTTGCATTTTGATTAAATCTTTGAGTTGGTGTATTTTGAAATAATGACATTTCACCAGTATTACTACCACCCATACTTCCAGTAAAATTTGCATTTTGATTTAATCTTTGTGTCGTCATTGGTTGATATAATGACATTTGAATACTACCGCCACTACTATTACCCATACCACCAGTAAAACTATCAGTTTGATTAAATCTTTGTGTTGGAGTATTTTGATATAATGACATTTCACCTGTATTACTACCACCCATACTTCCAGTAAAATTTGCATTTTGATTTAATCTTTGTGTTGTTGTTGATTGATATAATGACATTCCACCACCACCACCACTACTATTACCCATACTTCCAGTAAAATTTGCATTTTGATTTAATCTTTGTGTTATTGTTGGTTGATATAATGACATTTCAATACCACCACCACTACTATTACCCATACTTCCAGTAAAATTTGCATTTTGATTTAGTCTTTGTGTTGTTGTTGGTTGATATAAAGATACATCACCCGCTGAACTACCACTTAAACCAGCAGAATATTGAGAATTTGCAGTTGATCTTTGAGTTACAGAATTATTATAAGATCCAATATCGTTATTCGGTCTTTCTGTTTGTGTACCAATTGCAGTATCTAATGGTGCAAGTTGAATTTTAAAAGGATTTTTTACTTTACCAAAATTATCAATAGAAATACCCGCTTCAAAATTACCAGGTCCTGCACCTCCCTGTTCAATAATTTCTTCTTCACCACGATGACTTTTATCAAAATTAAAATTACCTTTATCTGTAGGACCAGTTACATTAGAAGAAGTAGGCATGATAGTATAATCTTGACCAAGTGTACCATATGTAGCGGGTTTTTTATTTACGACATCACCAATTACTGCACCCTTTTCTTGACCACTTGAACCTTTTGTTAATGGTTGTGTATAAGATATTTGAGGATTATCCCATCTTCTTAATTCATTAATAGTTTTAGTAGGTGGTTGATAAGGATCTTGAAAACCTACTTTACCATCTTCATTTGCACCAAGATTTAAACCAGGTGTAACTTTAACATCTTCAAATGGTTTATCATTACGTTTTTCTTTACCAGAAAAATACCTATCTTGTAATAAATCGGTTTGAACTGGAGTACCTCTGGTATATGATGTCATCATAACTGGTTGTGATGCAGTAGAAAAACCTTCTTCAAAATTTTCGATAATATTTGGTTGTTCTTTTTTTGCAAAATAAAATCGAGAACTTCCTGTATATATATCTAATGTTTGTTCCATATTTCTAGAATTATCTTGAGTAATTAATAAACCTCTATCCTTGAAAAAAGGTTGCATATTATTATGAATTAATTCATCTTTGTTAAATATTTTATATGTCATATCATCATCTGATTTATTATAAGGTGTCCAATTATCTGGTAAAGTTAATTTACCAACATTTTCAGGAACAGGTTTATGATTAATAATTGGTTGTGATGAAAATTGTTCATCTAATGTTGTTAATTTATTAATAGGTCCTTCCATTAAATTTGTATCATCGCTGTATTTATCTAAATAAGAATCTCCAATTGTATTTGCATATTTAGGTCCAGTAATTGGTGATATATATTTATTTTCTGTATCCATAGTATACACTCTTTTATTGTACAATGAGGGAATTATATTTTTATTATTTGGATCATTAGATAATACTTTTTTTTCTTTGACTACAGAATTCATCGCTTCCATAACTCTTTTTTTTTGATCAAATCCATTTCTCGTTACTGGAATTTCATATTCTTCTTCATCTGATTCAATATAATCATCATTTTTATTGTTATTAAATCTATCACTAATAAATTTTCCAGCTAGACCAAGTAATCCGATAGCTAAAACTTCCATATTATTATTATCTAATAAAAATAATATAAAAAACTTATTTTAATGAAACAGCATTTTGTATTTTCATCATTGCACTTTCTAAATCTATTTTTGTATCATATCTAGTACTTCTACCTTCTCTGTTATTACCTTCCGCTTCTTTAGCACCATTAAAAACCCATTCTCTAGGATCAATAATAGGATTAAAAGTTACATCATATGCAGTTTCACGGAAAATTTTATTATCACCATCTAATCTAGAATTATTGTTATCTAAATAATTATCACATTCTGCGGTAATTGGGTTAAAACTAGAAACGGTTTGAAGTAAACGTTTTTTCTTTTCTTCTAAAGTATTTCCAGATGTGTATTTTGTATCAGAATAATCTCTTGCAAGCATATTTTCTACATCTACTCTTAATAATCTGTCTCCAGTATCTATTTCTCCAATGTCTCCAGTTCTATTTGATCTAGGACCATTATAGGATACACATTTTTTTGCATTATTCCATGAATTATCATCTATAGAATAATAATTGGGTCTAACGGATTGTGTTGTTAATTCTTCTTGAAATAATGAATCGTATTTAGTTCCAGCAAATATTCCTGCCATTTTCTATATACTTTCTGTATATAAATTTATTTAAAATATTAAAAAAATAAATTATATATTTATTTTTTTATTATTAATTTTATTTAAATTGAACCATATTAGTTGGTACAATTTCACGATCATTTAATCTAGGGACAATGACATTTTCATATTCACATTTATTTTTACCAGCAGGTGTGCACGCTTCAAATTTTTTTGTTGCACATCTTGTTCCAGGTATATTCATTAAAAGTAAATCATTTTCTATTTCTACACGTCTATTTTTACTGACTAATGTATTTGATAATTTAGCACCTTCATTTTGTTTGCTTGTTAACGTATTTTCATTATAGTCTAACATTAATTGATATAATTCAGGAGATTTAGTTGTTGTAGTATATTGTAATGTAGCGCATTCATCATATGGTAATCTATCAAATATTCCTGCCATTTAGTATATTATATATATATATAAAAAATTTAAAAATATATAATATTTTTAAATTTTATTATCTTAATTTACTATTAACATATCTTGTATCATCGCCTCCTAAATTTTTAAATACCGGAAGAGCTGTTAAATAATAAGGAACATCGGGTATTCTTTCTGCATCTTTTACAATTGGTCTATAATCATTGCTTCTTGTTTGTTCTCCTAAATATATTTTTTCATAATCATTTGGATTTCCAAATCCTCGACCACGAGTTTTTTGAGGTGGCGCCATATGTGATGATAAATCAATATTTAATCTTCTAGGTGTTGATTTAAACGTATAAAATTCACCTTTATCTTTGACTCTATCATATTCTTGTATTATTTGTTGTAATACATCATTGTTTGTATCATAATATGATGATGGTGTGTTTCCAGAATCAAAATCATTAGATGATATACTGCCAAAATTTTCAATACTATTTCTTTTTGGCATATCAGTTTCTATCATTTCTTTTTGTTCTCTATTAACTGTTCCAAATAATAAATTATTTTCACTTGTAATATCTTGATAATTATTTGTTCTAACAGATGGTATAAATCCTACTGTTTCTAATGATGCATTTAACTGATTCGGTAAACTATTAGAAGCGTACATAGATAGTGGTCCAGAAGGTATAAGAGACGGTGCATTAGATGGTGCACTAGATAGTGTATGTGGTTTGCATTGAGTGCATGCACTTGCAGATAATTTCTCAAAATTTTTAGTGTAATCAATATATTTTAATTTTTCTTCAGTTCTAGACATATATTAAGACAAGAAATTAATTTAATATATAGTGCTTAAAATGGAATCAAATAAACCAGAAAAAGATATTTATGAAATATTTAATACTATTTTTTCTGAACCTCCCAAACAACCTAAATCTATTTTTTTAGAACTTAGTGTTCTAGATCAATCTATTGTTGATACACAATTATCAGATATTTTTGAATTTTTATTAAATATGTTTGTATATGGTTTTAATAAATTAAATTTATCATTTACTTTAGAATCTGTTGAAATATTAAAATCATATTTTGCAAGTATCGGATTTAAATTTAATATTGAAATAGAACAATTTGATACTATTTTATTTAATGATCTACGATATAAAAATAGATATTGTACTATTGAAACATCATTTTTAACTGAAATACAAGATAATAAACCATATTTTATAATGAATTATAATAAATTATCTAGAAATAACTTAAATGAATTTATTGCAGTATTTCAATATCAATATGAATCTTTGAATTTTATATCTTTTGAATTTATTTAATAGAAAAATTAGAACACCAAATATAAATATTTTTAGGATTAGCGGTTGATATTACTTTATACTCATTAAAATTATTTAATAGTTCACTATATATATAATTTTGTTTCTCTACTGACATTATACCAGTCTCAATTAATATTGGTATAATTTTATTCAGTTCTTGTTTCAATATCTCAAGTATAGTTTCAAATGAAGAATCAAGTGTATAAGGATATTTTAAAAAATTAAATCCCATATTTGAATTTCCAGATTCAATTAATAGTTTTCGTCTAATATCAACTGGTATTTGATCTTTTACTTTACTATACTCCTTAATATAATAATCACTTACCGTTTTCTTAACTTTTGGGTGATAATTAAATAACGGTCTAAGTTCATCCACTGACATTAACATTAGATTAATAAAATTCCCAGAAGGATCATAAATAGGTTCTTCATTAATTAGATCAATGGAACAATGTGCATCACCATACGTAATATCAAATAATATATTATTTTTAAACTCTGACTTTCTTGATGATATTTCATATAATCTTTTAAATAATGTGCTTGTTTCAGCACCTGAATAATCTTGAATAATTAATTTATTTTTATTATTTACTGAAATAGTAAATAATTTATTTATAAAATCATCATGAATCTTTCTAATATTTTCTGTATTTACTTGATTATATTGCCATCCAATTGATCCAGTATTTCGCATATGCATACTAATTACAATTATTTCAATACGAAAATCCGATGAAATCCATATATTAAATTGAGAACTATTATCATAATAAAAATTATATGGTGAGTTATCAAAATATTTATGTAAAAAAGGCATACAAGTATCAAACGCTGGATCAATTAGTAAAATCCTAATTGTATTTTTTGTTGTTTTTATTTCTTTATCTAAGAAGAGTGGTATTATTTGATCTACATCTTTTGTAAATTGTTCTATTTTTTGAATTCGGGGAAATGTGCCAATTCCAAAATATAAAAGATCTTTAGGATTTGTTTCAAAATGTTCATTTAATGTTTCAAATATGAATTCACAATTTGTGTCAGAAAAACTAGACATCATATCGTTCATTTTATACTATTATTAATATTATTAGTATATAATTTTCAATTTTTATTAATAATTATTATAACATTAGAAGGAATAAAAATTATAAATTTATTAATTTTATTTTAAGATCATATTGTATATATGAATTTTTATAAAAACTATTTAAAGTATATAAATAAATCATTAAAATTAAATGAACAAGTTGGAGGATGTGAATTATTGACTATTCCTCTCGAACAATTAGTCAAAATTAATATTCAAATGTTTATTAACTCAGAATCAATACATAAATATAATGTAATTATTACTGATGGAAAAATAAAAGAATGTTGGAATGAAAAAAATGCAGGATATAGTACATATACATTTAATGGTAAAAAAACTTTATACTCTAAACTGAGTATATATGTTCATCCATCCGTAATAGAAGCGTATACACTTAAAAAAAGAGAAGATGATAAAATAAGATTAGAAATTTTAAAAAAAAATGCAATATCAAAAAAAGGATTAACTTTTGATGAAAAAGAAATTTTAGTAAATAGTAAATCATATAATCCTGAAGATTTTAAATCTGTTATAAGATCTAGTAATAATATGTATGATAAGCAAAACATAGAGGAATGGTTTCTTATCCAATAAATTAATATTTTAACAAAATTTAAACACTATTTAGTAGCGAAAGAATATTATCATAATTATATCTTGTTGCAATATCAAATGCACTTTGATCATCTTTACCTTTAATATTAGGATCTACACCATTTTTTAACAAAAATTTCATCATTTTAATTTTTGACTCGCGAACATTTTCTTGATGAAAATCACGATAAGAACGTACAATATCTAGCAGTGAAAATTTAATGTTTATATCTGAAAAATCAATACCATCAATTTTTTCTAATAGTAGTCTTGATACAATCGTAAAATTTGCTTTAATAGAAGTTAACAATAATTTATATTTATTTTCAGCAGAATAATAATCAAGAATATTCTCTTGAATAAGATATATTATAAATTTTTGACTACAGCAAGAAAATAATTGATCTATTCCAGCGTCAGTAATATCTTTAATATAGGGATTCTCAATATAATATGTTTTTGCAAATTGATATTTACCCATCATATCTAATTTTCTAATAATATAATATACAAACCTGGTGTTATAACTATTTTTACAATTTTTATTAATGTATTCAAAAATATCAAATCTATTCAAAGTTAATGCTGCATATGGTGCAGACAAAGTAGAATATTCTCCAAAATTCCAATCATGATCGTACACTAATGCACCGTGATCTACTAAGAATTTTACCATATCAAAATTGCGTTTATTACATACACACCATAACAGAGGAGTAATACTTTGTGATTTGTCAGATGCGTTTATATATAGATAATTAGAATCAAACTGATCGGTAGTATCATTTGCAAGAAACTTTACGCTTTCCAATGAATTAAATTCAATTGCAATCATTAGAATATTACCTTTAAATTTCTTTCTTTTTACACTGTCTTTTAATTTGTTGATAATATTAATGAATTCTTCTAATACATTAATATTATTTTTTTTAATTGCATTTTCAATAACGTCATAATACGTATTATATTTAAACTCGGTAATTTTAATCAATCTAATTAACTTGATTGCACCAGCAGTATTATCAGTTTGAATCATCTCAACGATTTTATCGTGTAACATCGAATAAAATCCTTTATACTCGTGCTTACATAATGCAAGCCACATTGCAGGATCATTATAATATGTTTGACATGTTAACCTTACAGGATATACTTCTTCTAAATAGTTAGATTGTGCTAGACACATTAATACATCGTATAATAGTGGATCTTGTGGGGATTGTCCCATAGTGAACTCCATGGTATGGGAATAAACACTGCAATAGTGTTATTTGAAAAAGTATATAAATGATATATAATTTAATTTTTTCAATTTTTATTATGACATAGGAAAAATAAAAATTGGAAATTTTTATTATGACATAGGAAGAATAAAAATTGGAAATTTTTATTATGACATAGGAAGAATAAAAATTGGAAATTTTTATTATAAAAAACTAGGAAAAGAACAATTTTCATTTTTATCTTTACATCTTAAATTTGAATCCATTAATTTTAAAAAAGGATTAATATCATTTGGAAATTTACGCTCTATATTAAAATATTGTGCTTGCATTGATTTTCTATCAAATAGATCAGATTCATTTCTGTATAAATTCTCTTCAAAATTTTCTTTAATTTTTTTATCATCTGTTTTACATGATGTTAATTCATCATTTTCCCATAATGTATTAGCATATGGATTATTAATAGATGATTCTCGACATTCTTCTTTTACTTTTTCTTTGGTAGTAGAATATAATAATATTGACATTGACCAAAATATGATACCAAATCCATATTTTTTAAAAATAACAAGTATTAAACCAATATACAATCCAAACATTATCAATCCTTCACGATTTGTTGGATTAAAATTATATAATTTTTTAGTATTCACATATTTAGATATAAATTGTTCTATCTCCATTATAATAAAAAGTTATAATTTTTATTATAATTATAAATTATTTCTAAAATTTACCATTTCATCATATGTAGGATTATCTCCATTGTTATTATTATTAGTTCCTAACCAAAAATTTGTTAATGCAATTTTTTGCGCTTGTGTTAAACCATCCCATACTGCACCTAAATTTACTCTATTTTCTAAAAATTGTTGAAATAGAGGGGTACGTTGTGCGGGTGCAAGTGTCCACATCGCAGCTATAATTTGGTGTCTCAAAGGAATACCTGTATTTGTTAATTCCCAGTAATAATCTTCTAATACATTCCTCAATCTAATACCAGGAAGTACAGATGGTGCTCTATCACCAGATGGATCCTGTAATGGCGCGGGTTGATATATTATTGGACCAGCAACCATAGGTACTGGATTTAAACCTAATCCTATTGGGGGTGGTGGCGGTGGTTGAGATACAGCGGTACCACCTTTTTGTAACAAACGTAATTTATGATTATATTTTAATAATTTGTACATATTATTAAATTATAAAAATTCTATAATTTCTGATTCTTTAAAAATTCTTCTAGACCTTTCATTTGATCTTCTGTAACATTACCAGTCGCTTTTTCTTTACTTACTTGCGCCATAATTCTAGATGTAAATTTACCAATTAATTCTTTGATTGAAACAGATGTACAATCTTTAAATAATTTTGATTTTTTCAACGTATCAGATATATCTGATACCTGAGTTTTATTTTCTCTCATTAATTTACTTCCCGCTACAATATCATAAATAGTTAATTTTCCATCACTTAAAAAATCTTGAATTTTATCTTGTGCTTTTTCAATTGCAAAATTTAAGAGTGTGTCCATTTTATCATCTCCTTTTTCTTTACTGTAATCATCTATTAATTTTTCTAACATTTCAATAATGTATTTTTTTCCTAATTCACCATCACCTTTTTCAGATAATTTATTAATGACTCCATTAATATCAATTTTATCAAAACCAGTAGATGCAATAATGTTTTTTACTTTATCAGGAGTAATATTTTTCATATCTTGAAATTGTTTCATATCTATTTTTGTAAAATCAATTTTGTCCAATCCAGATAATGTTAAAAATTCAGTTAAAATTGTTGAATCCATTCCAGATATAGCGTCAGTAATCTTTTTTAAATCAAAACCACCTTTTTTCTTACCTAAACCATCTAGTTTATCTAAGAGTGCATTAATTTGGGTTTGATTCTTATTTAATTCATTTTGATTATCTGCAGTAATTAAACAAATCATTTGAATAGTTTCCCATACAAATCCAATAAGTGTTTCATCAATATTACTTTCGATTAAATTATATAAATTTATCTTGGGTAAAAATACAAGTTTGTATTTTTTGTGAAATAATAATTTCTCTCTATTTAATAAGTATTTAAATAAAATATCATTAGTAGACACTTTTTCATAAAAAACTTTTATTATTTCTACAATATTAATTACTTTAATATCTATTTCATGATCAATTAATTTTAATTTATTAAAACTTTCGACAAATTCAGTATATCTTTTTACAGCTAATTCAGGAACTTCTGTCATATTATATGATAATAAATTGAATCCCCTTTATATCAAGTTATTTTTTACCTCTAAGCATCGTTAATATTCTTTTTTTATTTTTATTTATTTCCGGTTCTACTTGATTAACAATTTGTGTTACAAAATTTTCACCATTTAAAATCAATTCATTTTTATTTGAATCTTGAAATAGTTTATCTGTATTTTTTTCATCTATAAATGTATAATTATCTGATATTTTTTTAATCTCTTGTTTTGCTATTCCTAATTTATCTTG
>Ga0114962_10004871_pt1 | contig 10614 bp, 10 predicted proteins | sample C_130820_MF_Meta_FD_87017 | JGI IMG/M metagenome (GOLD analysis project Ga0114962, IMG submission 87017) | Freshwater microbial communities from Lake Croche, Canada to study carbon cycling - C_130820_MF_MetaG | ecosystem: Environmental > Aquatic > Freshwater > Lake | place: Lake Croche, Canada...
CGGACTTTCCTCAATCTCAAGGCTGGCTTTATTAAGGGCCGCAGCTAAATCGCCCATCACCCAGTTGGCGCAAAGTTTGGGGTCAGACCCAGAGAGCAGGGCCACCTCTTCAAAGTAGGACGCGAGTTCGCGGGTGGCTGTCAGGACTTCGGCATCATAGTCGGTGAGACCATACTGGGCTTTAAATCGCAGCTTCTTTTGATCGGGGAGCTCTGGAAGCTGTGTCCTGATCGATTCAATGAAGTCCGCGGCAATTTCAAGCGGCAGGAGATCAGGATCTGGGAAGTAGCGGTAGTCGTTGGCTTCCTCCTTGCTGCGCATGGAGCGGGTTTCATCTTTGTTGGCATCATAAAGCCTCGTTTCCTGAACAATGGTTCCGCCATTTTCGAGAATCTCGATCTGCCGCAGAACTTCATAGTTGATGGCCTTTTCAACGAACCTAAAGGAGTTGAGATTTTTGATCTCGGCCCGGGTCCCAAACTTTTCTTGGCCCTTGGGCCTGATGGAGACATTGGCATCGCAGCGGAAAGAGCCCTCCTGCATATTCCCATCGCAAATTTCGAGATAGCGAACCAAGGCATGCACCTTTTTCATATAAGCGACCGCCTCCTTGGCGGAGCGCATATCGGGTTCCGAGACGATTTCAAGCAGTGGGGTACCGGCCCGGTTGAGGTCGATGCCGGTATGGCCTTCAAAGTCTTCATGGAGGGATTTGCCGGCATCTTCCTCCAGATGGGCGCGGGTAATACCGATCACCTTCACTTCGCCATCGACCACGATGGTGGTCTCCCCGGTGCTGACCACGGGGAGATCAAACTGGCTGATCTGGTAACCCTTGGGAAGGTCTGGATAGAAATAGTTCTTCCGCGCAAAGACCGAGCGCGGTGATACCGTAGCGCCGATGGCCAGGCCAAACTTCACGGCCATCTTCACGGCCTCTTGATTAAGGACCGGAAGAACCCCGGGTAGCCCAAGATCGATGGCGCAGGCCTGTGTATTAGGCTCTGCCCCATAAAGGGTGGCAGCGCCTGAGAAAATCTTTGATTTGGTAGCGAGCTGGGCGTGGATTTCAAGCCCGATCACGGTTTCCCATTGCATGTTCTTGAACCTTCAGGGGTGTTTAAGGGGGGGCGAGGCCAGCTTCAGAGCGTCGGAGACTGTTGGTGCCAGTCGGTCACGCCCTGATAGCGGTGCGCGACTTGAAGCAGCCGTTGCTCTGAAAAATAGTTGCCAATCAACTGCATGCCAATCGGGAGCCCTTTGGAGAATCCCACCGGCACCGACATCCCGGGGAGTCCCGCGAGATTGACGGCGATGGTGTAAATATCAGAAAGATACATCGCAATCGGATCTTGACTCTTTTCGCCAAATTGAAAGGCCACCGAGGGGGACGTTGGACCCATGATGACATCGACTTCCTCAAAAGCCTTTTTAAAATCATCACTGATCAATCGGCGAATTTTTTGCGCCTTGATGTAATAAGCATCGTAATAACCGGCCGATAAGGCATAGGTCCCAATCAGGATCCGGCGTTTGACTTCCGCGCCAAAGCCTTCACCGCGGGAGCGCATGTAAAGGTCTTTAAGGTCCTTAGGATTTTCAGCGCGATAACCGTAACGCACCCCGTCAAGCCGAGCGAGATTTGAGGAGCATTCAGCCGGTGCAACCACATAATAGGCGGGCCCTGAAAGATGCATATGGGGGAGCGAAATCGCCTTGACGGTGGCACCCAGCTTTTCGATTTCACTGATGGCTAGCTGAATCCCCCGATGGATTTCAGGATCGAGCCCCTCGCCAAAGAATTCTTGTGGAAGGCCGATGCGGAGTCCTTCAATACTTTCATCAAGGCCTTGGCTATAGGTCTCCTTGGGCCGTTCAAGGCTGGTGGAGTCTTTGGGGTCAAAGCCGGCCATCGCCTCCAGGAGCAAGGCACAATCTTCGGCCGTTTTGGCCATAGGGCCGGCCTGGTCTAAGCTTGATGCAAAGGCGATCATGCCCCAGCGAGACACTAAGCCGTAGGTCGGCTTGATGCCGGTGATGCCACAAAAGGCGGCAGGCTGTCTGATGGAGCCGCCGGTATCGGTGCCTGTGGCCCCAGGCACCAGGCGCGCGGCCACTGCGGCCGCCGAGCCACCGGATGAGCCGCCAGGGACCGTTTCAAGATTCCAAGGATTCTTAACGGGGCCATAGAAGCTGGTCTCATTGGAAGAGCCCATGGCAAATTCATCCATGTTGAGCTTCCCCAACATGACCGTTCCAGCGGCGTTCAGGCGATCGACGACCGTCGCGTTATAAGGCGAAATGAATTGGTCGAGCATTTTGGAGCCGCAGCTCGATCGGACTCCTTCGGTACAGAAGATGTCTTTCTGAGCGATGGGGATCCCGGTTAAGGGTCCCGCGGCGCCCTTTTTAAGGGCTACATCGGCCGCTTTGGCGGCCTTAAGGGCTCGCTCAGGGGTGACCGTAATGAAGGCGTTGATCGATGGATCAAGGCGTTCAATTCGCTTGAGGAAGCTTTCAGTGAGTTCAAGGCTTGAAAAGGCCTTTGATTTTAGGCCGTCTGACAGTTCTCGGATGGTTTTGTCATGCATGATTCGGGTTCCAACATCATCGCCCTTTGGCTTGGGGCTTCGGCAATCATCTGGCGGGTGTCGTCCTAAGGCATAAGGCGCAGAGGCGACTAGGGCACGTTACTCAAGGACCTTGGGGACCAGGTAGAGCCCTGCTTCCACTTTGGGGGCGATCTTCTGGAAGGTCTCCCGCTGGTTCTCTTCGGTCACGACATCAGGTCTTAGTCGTTGCGCTTGATCAAGGGGGTGCGCCATCGGCGGCACCGCTTCGGTATCAACCGCGCTCATCTCATCAATGAAATTCATGATGCCAGAAAGGTCTTTGGCGTAGGCGTCAATCTTATCGGGATCAATGGCTAAGCGCGCCAGAAAGGCGATCCGGTTGACCTCATCGGATGTCAATGACATGGGGTACTCGTGGTTCACAAAGAGGAAGAAGAAATACAGTAGGACATTATTCTCCGAGCGGGCCTTGCCGTCAAAGCCCTCTTCGCCGTGTGATCGGTAAAAAAAGCGTCTTCGCCCTTTTCTCCTCGCCTTCCAGTGCCCTAAGCCTCAAGCGGATGGCGGTCCGTCAAAGTTCCTTGCCACCGCCAAGCCTCGCTTGCTAAATTAGTCGTTTTACTGACGACCAGAATGCCATGTTTTTCAAGCAGCTTCGGGGTTTCTATTCGACCGACCTTTCCATCGACCTTGGAACAGCCAATACCCTGATCTATTGCAAGGGGAAAGGCATCGTTCTCAATGAGCCTTCGGTGGTGGCGATTCGGGAAGATAAGATCCGGGGCCAGAAAACGATCGCTGCCGTAGGTGCCGAGGCTAAATCCATGCTGGGCCGAACGCCTGGCAACATCACGGCCATTCGGCCCATGAAGGATGGCGTGATCGCCGACTTCACCGTGACCGAGAAAATGCTGCAGTATTTCATTCACAAGGTGCATGAAAGTCGCCTCTTCAGGCCAAGCCCGAGGGTCTTAATCTGCGTCCCCAGCAGTTCAACCCAAGTGGAGCGCCGGGCGATCAAGGAATCAGCACTGGGTGCGGGTGCCCGCGAGGTCTATCTCATTGAAGAGCCCATGGCGGCGGCCGTGGGTGCAGGGCTTCCGGTGGATGAAGCGTGCGGGTCCATGGTGCTCGATATCGGTGGGGGGACCAGCGAAGTCGGGATCCTTTCCTTGAATGGGGTGGTCTATTCGGCCTCGGCCAGGATTGGGGGTGATCGCCTTGATGATGCCATCATGGGCTACGTCCGCCGAAACTATGGCACCCTGATTGGGGAAGCGACGGCTGAAAGGATCAAGCACGAGATAGGCTCGGCCTACCCCGGCAATGAAATTCGTAAAGTAGAGATCAAGGGCCGCAGTCTCTCAGAAGGCGTTCCAAGAAGCTTTGTCCTCAGTAGCAACGAGATTCTTGAAGCGCTCCAGGAGCCGCTTCAAGGGATCGTCGATGCGGTCAAGATCGCGCTCGAACAGACCCCGCCGGAACTGAGTTCTGATGTCGCCGAACGCGGCATCTACCTCACGGGGGGCGGCGCCCTTTTAAAGGACATTGATCGGCTGATCGCAGAAGAAACAGGGCTGCCGGTCCACATCGCCGAGGATCCTCTGACCTGCGTCGCGCGCGGCGGCGGCCGGGTGCTGGAGCTCCTCGATACCAAGGGCCTTGCGCTCTTCTCGCTGGAGTGATAACCGACTGATTTTTAAGGGTTCAACCGGTCATTCGAGATGCGAGTCAGACTCGATCACAAGCCTTTCGTCGTTAATGGTTCGGCGCTCCACATCAAGCTGGTCATTTGTTTGGTGGCCTCCCTGATCGTTCTTGCGATTGAAAACCACCTCGCGGGGAGCGGCCAGCGACTGCCCTTTTCGGCGGTCGTTGAACCGGTTCGGCAACTGGTTGATGGCCCCGCCCGCTTTGTTCGTAAACTATTAGACTACAGCAACCAACAGATCGATTTGGTCATAGAGAACCAAAGGCTCCGCGAGGAAGCCTTGGTGCTCCGCGGGCAACAGCTCCGTTTTGAGGCGCTTGAACAGGAAAACACCCGGTTAAGGGGTCTTCTCGACAGTACGTTCAAAGTCGGTGATCAGGTCCTGATTGCAGAGCCTCTATCGATCAGTCTCGTGCCTTACGAAAACCTGATCGTCGTCAATAAGGGCGAGCGACACGGCGTTAGAGTCGGTCAGGCCGTCATCGATGGCTTGGGTGTCGTCGGGCAGGTGCTAAGGGTCACGCGTCAGACAGCTGATATTGTGATGATCACCGACCCGAGTCACGCCACACCCGTCCAGATCAATCGGACCGGACTGCGGACCATTGCCATGGGAACCGGTCAGACCGACCGGCTGGATTTACCTTATCTTCCGGGAAATGCCGACATTGAACCCGGGGATCTTTTGGTCACATCAGGTCTCGATGGCGTCTTTCCTGCAGGCTATCCAGTGGCCCGCATCGCGCCCCGGAAGGAAGGCCAACCGATCCTTCAAGGGGGTGCGATCCCGATCGCACGGCTCGATCACAACCGAGAATTATTGGTCGTGAGGACCGATTCGACGCCCCTCCAGAAAGCACCTGAGCCCCTGACCTCACCGCCTGCCCCCAGCACCCATGAGCCATGAGCCTTTGGCTTCACACCGGATCGCCTTGGCATTAACGCTGGGCCTTGCCATGATCATAAGGATCCTGCCGCTCGGAGAGGGCTTCGCTCCCTTCAATCCTGATTGGGTGGCCTTGGTGCTCCTCTACTGGATTCTTCCGGTACCGGAGCGGATTGGGATTCTTTGGGCCTGGGGCGTTGGGTTGATGGTCGATGCCTTAACCGGCCGCCTTTTAGGGCAGCATGCCCTCGCCTATGGTGTGATGGCCTATTTGGCTCTGCTCATGAGAGCGCGGCTCACCTTGTTGCCCCTTTTCATGCAAAGTCTCTGGGTGCTTGGGCTGTTGTTGGTTGAATCCCTGCTGGTGCTTTGGACGCAGCGGCAAGAGCTCCCGGCGGCCATGCAACTTCAATACTGGTATCCGGCCTTGACCGGCGCTTTAATCTGGCCCTTAGTCCTTTTTATTCTTCATGGATTGACCGGCGTAAGGCACCGGCCGTGAAAAGCGATCTGACCGTCGAAGACAGCCTTCGCGAAAACCGCTTGTTTATGCATCGGATTCTTGCCAGTGTCTCCTTGATGCTCCTCGGGGCTCTGATTCTAGTGATTCGATTGATCTATCTTCAGATTGAGGGCCATCAGCTTTATTCGACTCTTTCAAGAGAGAATCAGGTCAAGATTTCTCCCATCACACCCACCCGGGGGATGATCCTCGATCGGAACGGGGAGCCCTTGGCTGATAACTATGTCACCTACAGTCTCGAGGTAGTACCGGAGGGGATTCAGGATATCAAGGCCCTTCTTGAGGCTATTTCGAAGGTCATCCATCTCAGTGAGACGGAGCTTCAGGCCTTTCGAGATCTGATGGCCAAGCGGAAACCCTTCGAGAGCGTTCCCGTTCGCCTTGAGCTCTCGGAAGAAGATCTTGCGAGAGTGGCCGTAAAACTTCCTTGGCTGAATGGGGCTGAGATTAGAACGCGCATGATGCGCCGTTACCCCTACAAGGAATTGACGGCCCATGTGGTGGGCTACATCGCACGAATCAACGAAAAGGAATTGAACTATCTCGATCCTTCCGAGTACCTTGGGACCTTCTTTGTTGGCAAAAATGGTCTTGAGAAGAGTTATGAAACCGTTCTTCATGGAAGGACGGGGCACCAGGAATATGAAGCCAACGTGAAAGGCCGGGTGGTTCGAGAACTCGGCAAGAAACCTGCGCTAGATGGCGCTAATCTCTATCTTTCGATTGATATCGGCCTACAAAAGGTGGCCATGGAGGCCCTTGGGGATTTTCGCGGGGCGGTGGTGGCGATCGACCCTCGCACCGGCGATGTCCTGGCTTTGGCCAGCAAGCCGAGTTATGACCCCAATCCCTTCATCCAGGGGATCGATAAGAAGAGCTTCGATGCCCTTCAAGGGGATGAGTCACGCCCCCTTTATGATCGGGCGACCCGCGGCGCCTATCCGCCGGGATCCACCGTCAAGCCCTTTGAGGCCTTGGCGGGCCTTGAGCTTCTGGGGCTGTCCCCTGAAAGTCGGATTGCCTGCCCTGGGTACTATCGTCTTCCAGGCTCAAAGCACAAGTATCGGGATTGGGCGCACTCAGGCCATGGCGCGACCGACATGCACCGGGCGATTGTGCAGTCGTGTGACGTTTATTTTTACGAACTAGCGAGTCGCCTTGGGATTCGGCGCCTTCATGACTTCATGCAGAGCCGCTTTGGGCTTGGGGTTCCAACGGGGATTGATATGGCCGGCGAAAAAGGCGGTTTATACCCTTCTGAGGAGTGGAAAAAAAGTCGGAAACGCGGGGATTGGAGTCCTGGGGATACCGTTATTGCGGGGATTGGTCAGGGCTTTGTCACAGCGACCCCGATTCAGATGGCGAGGGCCACCGCGATCCTTGCCCACAAGGGGCTCGATGTCGAGCCGCGCCTCGTGAGCCGCATTCGGGCCGCTTACGATATTGAGCCGCCCTTTCCCAAAAACCCCCATGCGGATCGGAGGCCCATCGACCCTGGCCAGTGGGAAACGGTCGTGAGCGCTATGGTCGATGTGATCCAGAAGGGAACGGCCCACCGGATAGCCGCAGGCCTTGACTATTCGATCGCCGGAAAAACAGGGACCGCCCAGGTCTTTTCCGTGGCCCAAAATCAGAGTTACAAGAGTATGTGGCTCACCCAATCGATGCGAGATCACGCCTGGTTCATTGCTTTTGCACCTGCGGACAACCCCAAAATTGCGGTGGCGGTGATCGCCGAGAATGCAGGCCACGGCGGCACCGTCGCTGCCCCAATGGCCCGTAAAGTCATGGATCACTATTTGCACGGCCTTCCTCATGAAAATTGATCCGATCCTTCAAGCACTTGAAGCCCAAAAAAAACCGAGGTTTCGGTTTTTGAGTCAGTTGCCGATGGATCTTCCCCTTCTTGGGGGGCTCTTGCTTCTCTCAGGGATTGCCATGGTGGTGCTCTATTCAGCCTCCGGGCAGTCGCTGGATGTTGTTTTGCGTCAGGGCCTTCGGTTGATGCTGGCGCTCTTGGTCATGGTCGGTGTTGCCATGATTCATCCGCGGCAGCTCGCCAACATGAGCCCGATTCTCTATCTGGTCGGGGCCTTGATGCTCGCCCTGGTGCTTCTGTTTGGCAAGATCAGTATGGGCGCGCAGCGCTGGCTGGACCTTGGGATTATCCGGTTTCAGCCCTCGGAACTGACCAAGCTTTCGACGCCGATGATGATTGCCTGGTTCATGGCCCGATATACCCCTCCTCCCGCCCTCAAGCGACTTTTTGGCGCGGCGCTTTTGATTTTGCTGCCGGTCCTTCTCATCGCGAAGCAACCGGATCTTGGGACGGCGATTTTGGTGGGAAGCTCGGGGGCGGCGGTCATTTTTCTTTCGGGGATTTCTTTTAAGATTTTGGCCGCCCTTTTTGTTCTTGGGGCGGGTTCACTGCCTCTTTTTTGGCAGTTTCTTCATGGTTATCAGCGGGATCGCATCTTGATGCTCCTGAATCCCGAGGCGGATCCTTTGGGGCGCGGTTACCACATCATTCAGTCAAAAATCGCGATTGGCTCCGGTGGCTTCAGCGGCAAGGGCTGGTTGCATGGCACTCAGGTCCATCTCGAATTTCTTCCGGAGAGTTCGACCGACTTCATTTTTGCGGTTCTTGCTGAGGAGTTTGGACTCATTGGCTGCCTGGGGCTGCTTTCGGCCTACGCCATCATCCTTGCCCGGTGTCTTTACATTGTGGTGCAGGCCAAGGATCGCTATAGCCGCTATCTCGCGGGCGCTCTGACGCTGACCTTCTTTGTCTACGTCTTCGTCAATATGGGCATGGTCATCGGCATTTTACCGGTGGTGGGGGTGCCGTTGCCCTTAGTCAGCTATGGCGGGACCTCCACGGTGACCCTCCTTGCAGGTTTCGGTATTTTGATGTCGATTCAGGTGCATCAGAACCGTCAGTTTGAATAGCTTGTTCAAGAAGCTCCGGATCAGGACTTAGGGATCAGCTTGATGCTCGATCTTTAAAGAGAATCTCGCCGCTTATCTACCGCTCTGAAATGCCTATGATTATCTCGATAATCTAGGCTTTTCTTTCTGCTTCGACGAGAACTGCCTAAGCCGCAAGCGGCGAAGGACTTACATATCTCCACAGACTCCCACGGTGAGCTTGCCGCAGTTTTGAGTATCACAGCCGCGTTCAAGTGGCGGTCAATGACTAATCCGCAATCGCACCCACTCTTTGCCAAGCGGCATATCGTGAAGCCGGCCACAGCCAGAGCAAACCTTGGTGCTGGGTGCGAATCGTGGATGGACCTATAAAAAAGCTCCAGTCATCGCGGCTTTGTATTCAACTTGCGTCCTGAACATTCGCATACCCGCATCTCCGACCGAGCGTCCCATTGCGGGACGTCCCCTTGACGTTCAGGTCTTCAATTCCGATGACGCTGAATTCAGTCGCTTCGCGATGACTGAGCTTGTGAACGGCATCCTGCCGAATATCTGCAATCCTTCTATGGAGTTTGGAAAGTTTGGCTTCCGCATGTCATGAACTATCCTCGGGCCAAAGGGACACCCTTTGAAGCCCAGAGCGGCATAGCCTATTAACCTAATTGACAAAATAACCGAAACGGTTAATTCTTGAGGCCATGGAAAAAGGTATTCCTCACTGCAAGCTCTCAGTCGTCAAATCCTTAGTCGAAGCTGGCCAGGTAAGAGCTACAGCCAGCGCTTTTAATGGGGCACGAGAGCTAGGAATAGACGATCTGGATGGGATGTGCGCGGTTGTCATGTCGCTGACCTCCGCTCACTTCCACAAGAGCATGACAACACATGCCGACCACCGAATCTGGCAGGACGTTTATCGTGGCAAGACGCCAGATGGACGAGAGGTTTACCTGAAGCTGACGGTTATTGACGATGTTCTTATTGTTTCCTTCAAGGAGCTATGACAATGAAATGTCCCGTATGCGGTGCGGCAGAGCTAATTCACGACACCCGTGATCTGTCCTACATCTACAAGGGTGAAACGAGTCTGATTCCATCGGTCACGGGGGAATTTTGTCCTGCCTGTGACGAAGTTGTTCTGAATCGTGAACATGGGAATCGTTACAGCGAGTTAGTGGGTTTGTTTCAGCGACAAGTGAATTCTGCCTTTGTTGATCCTGACTACATTGCTAAGGTGCGTCGAAAACTCGATCTTGATCAGCGACAGGCTGCCGAGTTGTTTGGTGGTGGCGTCAATGCCTTCTCGCGTTACGAGAACGGAAAGGCTAAGCCACCCCTTGCCCTCGTCAAATTACTAAAGGTGTTGGATCGCCACCCGGATTTGCTCAACGAAGTCCGTTCATCCTGATTGAGTCCCAATAGAGCAGGGGGGGGGTAAATGACGTGGGCTGGACCGTAAAAATAACTGACATCGCTATTTTATTTGCGACTCTTTGTGGGCCTGTTTTGGCTGTTCAAGCGCAGAAGTGGCTAGAACATGGGCGAGCGATTAAAGAGCGGCGGCTATGGATCTTCCGAACTCTCATAGCAACGCGGGCCTCCCGTTTGTCAGCGAGTCATGTTGATGCCCTGAATGCCTTCCTATTGAGTTCTACGGTTCGGGAAAAGAATTACTGGCGATCCAGGATGCCTGGAAAATCAATCTTAGCCATATGAAGGTCAGTGAGTTCTAAGAAATTCTAAGCCTACAGCGCTCGCAGCGCTGAACGGCTGCATTGAGAAGAACGGTTCATGCCTTCGGCGCCCCAGCCATCCCCGCTTGATCCTTGTAGCGACCACAAGGTCGCTTCACGTGACTCAAAGATGACTCTAAGGGGCTTTCGGGAAACCTTGCAGCTCACCGATGGTGAGCCGCAAGGTCCTGGCCCTTCTGGGGGGCATGAACATCATCAAGGTCTTGCCGCTACGCGGCTGACCTTTGATTTTCAGCTCGGAC
>Ga0114962_10004872_pt1 | contig 10611 bp, 6 predicted proteins | sample C_130820_MF_Meta_FD_87017 | JGI IMG/M metagenome (GOLD analysis project Ga0114962, IMG submission 87017) | Freshwater microbial communities from Lake Croche, Canada to study carbon cycling - C_130820_MF_MetaG | ecosystem: Environmental > Aquatic > Freshwater > Lake | place: Lake Croche, Canada...
CACTGAAATCACTGAAATCACTGAAATATGTATCAATTTCTTCTCTGTGACCTCAGTCGTAATCAGTGTTTCAGTGGTTTCTGCACCACGATTTCCTGCAACACAGTGGTTTTTCAAACCGAGTCGCCTTAACTTGACGCGCATGGTGGTGGTACACAACAAAACGACCGCCCCCCGGTGGGAGTGCGGTCGTGAAAATGAGTGCGCCAAGCGCGGGCGCTTCAGCCTTTGCTGGCAGCCGTGCGAGCCTTGCGGATAATGCTGGCCACCGTTTCCGAGGCTTTGGCACCCACCGATAGCCACTTGTCGGCTTTCTCCAGATCGATGCTAAAATTGGTGCCCTCGACCAGCGGATCGTAGGTGCCAAGTTGCTCGATGTAGACGCCGTCACGGCGTTTGCGGCTGTCCACAGCCACGATTTTATAATAGGGACGGTCTTTGGTCCCCTTGCGATTGAGTCGGATAGCTACAGCCATGGTGGTGCGTCGTTTCGGTGAGCCCGGAAGCGGGCCGAACCGCAAGCTGCGAGAAGATCGCGGGCTTGCCAAGCGAAAAGCGCAAGTTTTTTGGATAATGCGGATTTTTCCGTAAAATCCGTGTAATCCGTGGTTCATCTATCCTCGATTTTTGTCCAACTTCGGCGTTCGGGCTCATTTCTCAGGCATTCTGGCCAATACGGTTGACTTAACACTTTGGGTTGTTTGAACAGAGGCGGCGGGCAGGATGCCCGCGCCACGTGGCACGGGCATCCTGCCCGCCGCCTTTTTTCTGTCTCGTTTCTGCATCGCCTAAGTCAGCCGTATCGTATTGTGCATTCTGGCCGCGGTGGCGTTTGTGACCCGTTTGTGACGCGTTCTTTTGATTTCTGGTTTACCGCCTCACCCCTACGTTACGCCTTGACCGCAGCCGTGGGCATTACCACGCTGGCCGGGCCGAACCACCATACCCACGCAAGCCAATGAGTCTAACCATCGTCCCACAGCCACTTCGAGGCGTTTTTTCCGCGATCTCACTGCTCTTCCTGCTCGCCATGCCATCCGCGCTGCGGGCTGCCGACGTCGCGCCGGATCTCACCGCCCCAGGTGAGATTGCCAAGGTGCACCGCGCCTGGACCTGGAACCTGGGTGCCACCGGGATGCGCGGCTGGATCTATAACGCCTGGCCGGCTACCATGAATCATGATGATGTGACGGCGTTTGCGCCCTATCAGATTCTGGTGACGGCCGTGGCCGATGACACGCCAGCCGCCGGGGTGCTGGCCGTTGACGACGTGATTTTAGGGGTGAGCACGGGCACGGGTGCAGTGCCGCTTTTCACCAAGGATGCACGCAAGACGCTGGGTTGGGCGATTGGCGATGCGGAGGCCGGTAAGGGCGTTCTCAGATTCAAGCGCTGGCGTGCGGGGGCCACCAGCGAGGTCTCCATTACCCTGCCCATCATGGGTGCCTACTCAGACACGGCGCCCTACAATTGTCCCAAGTCGGCCAAGATCATGGCCGCCGCCGCCAAGAGTCTCGCCCAAAGGATCAACGCTACTGGCTGGCGCGAGGATTGTAATGGCAGTGATGCCATCAGCGCACTGGCCCTGTTGGCCACCGGCGATGCCGCGTACATGCCAATGCTGCAGGAGTATGCCCGGAAACTCGCGCCCGCCAATTATGTCGCCGGCGGGGACGCATGGCATTTCTACAATGGTATCTTTCTGGCCGAATACTATATGATCACCAAAGACGAGCAAGTGTTCCACGGACTCAGCGAGTACGTCAAATGCGCGGCTAAAAACTCCGACCTGTGCGGCACGGCCGGCCACGGGTTAGCGACGCTCCCGCCGCCCGGCGGTTGGGGCAACGGGCACCATGGGTCTATCCAGCCTTATGGTGCGATCAACTCGGCTGGATTGGCCGTGCAGCTGACCATTGTGCTGGGCAAGAAGGCGGGCGTGGTGGATCCGGAGATTGAACCGGCCATCAAGCGAGCCACCGGATTTTTCGGCTATTATGTCAACGGTGGGTCCATTCCCTACGGCGAACACCAACCATTTTGGGGTGAGCACCAAGTCCCTGGGCAGGCCCGGCAATATTTTGATCACCGCAGCAATGGCAAAGACGCGATGTGTGCGGTCTTGTTTAGTTGTATGGACGACAAGCCAGCGCAGGCGGAATATTTCGCGCGGATGTGCGTGGCGGGAACCCGGGCCGAAGCCTACGGGCATACGGGGCAGGGGTTTGCCTACCTGTGGACCCAGCTGGGTGCCAATATGGGCGGCCAAGTCGCGGGTGCGGAATATGCGAAAAAAATGCGCTGGGACCGGGATATGAAGCGCCGCTGTGACGGCTCGTTTGTGTATGAAGGTGGCGAGCAGTGGGCTCCCGGGCAGGGCCAGGAACGCACGGTCAATGGCAAGACCATCAACGCCTACTGGGATAATACTTATGGGTATTGGGGGTGTCCGACCGCCTATTATCTCCTCCACGCCGCCATGCCCTTGAAAAAACTCTATATCACCGGCAAAGGCTTGAACCCCGCCAACGCCCTCAGCGCCAAGACGGTGACCTCCGCCATCTGGGCCGGGGACTTCGCCACTAACTGCGGTAGTTATACCAAAGAGCAACTCATCACCGCCCTGGGTGACTATGATCCGATTGTTAGGTTGAATGCCGCTAACGAACTCAGCACCCGCTCGGTGTCCGCCACCGAGGTGAGCGCACTCATTGCCATGACAAAAAATCCCACTGACATCTATCAGCGCAATGGGGCCTGTACGGCGCTGGGTTACCTGAAAGCCCCCAGTGCGATTCCCGCGCTGGCCCGCCGGCTCAAGGATACCGATATGTGGGTGCGCGCCAGGGCGGCGCTCGCGCTGGGGCAAATGGATGAGGCGGCGCTGGCGGCGTCGGTGCCCGAAATGGCCGATGCGTTTATCTCCAATGTGACGGCCCCTCTGCCCTGGGATCCGGGCTTCAATGAAAACGATTTCTTGCAGATGGCCAACGGGTTTCTAGCAGGGACGCTGTTCAATACTTGTGGCAAGACCATGCTCAATGCCGACAAGAGCCTGCTCTACCCCGCGCTGCGCGTCGGGCTCAAACAGCCGACCGGCAATTGCCGCGGCCAACTCAACAACTTTGTGGAGAATATGTTGAGCCAAGCCGACGTGCAGGCGTTGTTCCCGGAATTGGTGGAATGTGCCAAAGTCCAGACATCGATGGACACTTTCATGGGTGGCTATCCGCCGATTGCCGCGATGCGGGCGATGTCGAGAACCAAGGTGCAGGATGGCATCCAGGTGATCAACGATAACGTGGGTTTTTATAAAAACTACGCTCTGACCGAGTTGCCGAAATTCGGCGAGGCCGCCCGCTGGACGTTGCCGGATTTGCGTGCCGCCCTCGCAAACTGGGAGCCATCCGGCAAGTTTTACGAAACGCTCGGCCAAACCGTCACCGCGCTGGAAGCCGCCACCAGCAGCCCGCCTCCTCTCTATGGCCTGCCGGTTGCCACCCCGAAAATCCTGGCCACTCCGGTCAACACCCCCAAAGCCATTGCCCTGGCCGGCAACTCCTGCCGGACCAGCCCAGTCACCTGCACCGTCGCGACCCAACCGGCGCATGGCACCCTCACGGGATACCCGCCCAACCTAACATATACCCCCGCCACCGGCTACCAAGGCATGGACCGTTTCACGTTCACCGCCACCGACAGCGTGGCGGAGTCAGCGCCGGCCACGGTGCATCTGGTGGTGGGCACGGGTGGCAGCGGGTTGACCGGGAGTTATTTTGACAAAATGGATTTCACCTTGCCCAAGACGCGCCACATCGATCCATGCATCAACTTTGACTGGGGCTCCTCACCGCCTAACTCGCTGGGCACGGGCACTTACAGCGTGCGCTGGACCGGCCAGGTGCTCGCTCCCGAGACCGGCTCATACCGGCTTTCCACCCGCACCAGCGACGGGGTGCGCCTGTGGATCAACGGCGCGCAGGTGATTAACGACTGGAAAGACCATGCAACCAATCTGTGGAATGACAGCGAAGCCATTACCCTGAACGCCGGGCAGAAATATACCCTCAAGATGGAATACTATCACAATACCAACCCATCCACTGTGCGGCTGTATTGGTATATGCCGTCCAGCCAATCCGCCACCATCATTCCGCAGGAGTTGTTGTTTCCGGTGTCGACCGTGAGCCTGACGTCGCCGCTGGATGGCGCGCGCTTCGGTCTGGCAGCGGGTCAGCCGACGACGGTGACGCTGACGGCTGACACCTCGGACATGGCCGGCAAGGTGACCAAAGTGTCCTACTTTAATGGCAGTGTGCCGATCGGGTCCGCCACCGCCCCACCGTATTCTTGCGTTTGGTCGAATGTTGCCGTGGGCGATTACCGGATCACGGCCAAGGCCACGGACGTGAAGGGGCAGGTCAGCAGCTCATCCGTGGCAATGATCGCGGTGGATAGCTACACGGTGCCCGTTACGGCCGGTCTCGCCTGCCACTTTGACGCGGGCGTGGGCATCACCACCAATGCCGACGGGATCGTCACCCACTGGCAAGACCGGTCCGGCAATGGTCATCACGCCACCTTGGACACCAGCGTCTGGAACAGCGGCACCGCAACCCTCGCCACTAATCAAATCATGGCGCTGCCGGCGGTCAAAATCCGCAAGGGCTGGTTCGACCTGACCGGCGCGTTCTTCCCCAAAGAGCAGTACGTCGTGATGCGCTCACCCAACGCCACCTGGAATGGCACCGGCGCATTCATCGGCCGCAAATCCTACGACAGCCTATCTGTGCGGGTCTCCAGCTACACCATAAAGCGTGGCGGTACCGAGTTCTGGGACATGCCGGCGGCGTGTTCCAGAAATGGCAAGCCCACCATGAACCTCGCCCCCCTAACCGATTACATGGTAGTCAAAATCACCGTAAACGACAAGGCGAGCGCGGAAAATCTAGCAAAGTATCCGTATTGTCAGATCGGGCGGACCGAAAAGGAGGCTGGCATGGACTGTGACGTTGCCGAGATCATCGGCTACAACAAAGCGCTCTCGGCCAGTGACGAGGCATTGGTCGGCGCTTATCTGGCAGGTAAATACGGCATCACCACCACCTATCCGGCCGCCGGCAGTCTGGCTAACAAGCCTGCCACCGCCATCACCACCAACTCGGCCCAGCTCAATGCCACGCTGATGAACAACCGCATCAACTATGCAGTGGTCGCTTACTGGGGTCCCGTCAATGGTGGTATTACTCCCGCCAACTGGGCCAACTCGGCCGCTATCAGCTCGTGGGGTGACGGGGCATCAGTTGATCTGAGTCGCAAGCTCACCAAGCTGGCGCCCGGCACGACCTACTACTACACCTTCCGGGCTAACAACGGGCTGCAAACGCTGTGGGCTGCCGCACCCTTGAGTTTCACCACGATCTCCACGGCCAAGGATTTCCTGAGCTTCGCTGGCAAAATCCCCGGCAGCACTGCCAGTATCGACGCAGCTGCCAGCACCGTGACTTGGACCGTTCCATTTGGTACGCCACTCACCAGTTTGGCACCAGGCTACACGGTTTCTGCCGAGGCCGCGGGTTTGCCGACAGCCGAGACAAAACGGAATTTTACCACTCCGCAAACCTATACCATCACCGCCCAGGACGGTTCCACCAAAGTTTATACCGTCACGGTTAGCGTGGATAAATCCGCGCCGTCCGCTAGCAATGCCACACTGACCACCTTGGAGAACACGGCCAAGGGGCTCGCGGCAAGCAATTGCGGCTACGCGGATCCGCAGTCCGTGGCGCTGGCCGCGGTGCAGATCACCTCGCTGCCGGCAAAAGGCACCCTGAAGATGAACGGCACGCCCGTGCTGATAGGCAATCTGCCGTTGGTGGTGGCAGCAGCTAATCTGGGTAACCTGACCTACCTGCCGCCGGAGAAGGCTCAAGGCACTCCTTACACGGCGATCGGCATCAAGGTCAAGAATGCCAACAACATCTGGAGCCGCGCCGAGGCCATGCTGACGGTGAACGTAACGCATGTAAATCATCCGCCCACCTCCGCTGGCGGCTCGGTCATCGTCAAAGGCGACGCCGTCAAGACGTTTGCGGCTTTGGATTTCCCGTTCGCGGATGTTGATAGTGGCGACAGGCTGGGCGCAGTCAAGGTGACCTCGTTCCCGACCCATGGCACCCTCAAACTGGGCGCGACGCCAGTAACACCTAACGCGGTTATTCCAGCGGCCAGTATCGAGACCCTCACCTACACACCGATGGCCAACTACGCCGGTGCCGACTCGTTCAAGTTCCAAGTGCGCGATGCGGCGGCGTTCAGTGCCGATGCCGCCATGGCCATCACCGTCAAGTCTGCATCAATCATTGAGGTAACTAACGGAAGCTTCGAAACGCCGGGTAACGGGCAGGGTGGACCGTGGGCCATGTTCGGCAGCCCGTGGCCCTCCACTGGCTTGCCTGGCAATTTTCAGCAAATCAAAGGGACTAGCGGCGGTAACTTTACCAAAGTGCCTGATGGCGATTGGATCGCGCTGGTCAGTGCGGATGACGTGTCGTCCACGGCTCCGCTGCTGCAGAACCTGGGGGAAAGCATGGTGGCCGGCGATACGCTCTCGGTGACGTTCTCGCTCGGCAGGGCAAAAGACACGAAGGGGGGACAAGGAGTGGCTTTTTTCAAGGTGGACTCGACCCTCTATTCGATGGACTTCGACACCACCGCGTTGGCCGCCGATAGCTGGAAAACCTTTACCCTAACCAAAACGATCACCAATCCTGGAGTCTTGAGTCTCGGGTTCTACGGCACCAGCAAAGCCAACTCCTGGTTGGACAAAATCAGCAATGTCACTCTGACGCGTAACAAACGCTGAGCGCCGGCCGTGCGGAAGACCGGCGGCGGTGTGCCGGCTAAGGAGCCACCACATTCGTGTGGTGGTAGCGGAAGGGCGTCCCATGAGTCAGCGCCGAAGACACTCTTTCATGGCTGGTCCTTCCGCACGACGACAGTAAGGTGGTCGCTCCCTAACGCGTCGCACCGGAGCCACGTGACTCGCGAGCACGTGATGGTCAGAGCGGCGGGGAGGCGCATCTGCCTGCCCTGCGGTTCCGGCTTGCGGCTGGCGGCGAACCCGCCACACTCGCCGCCGTGAACTCAACTGCTCTGGGATTTTTCGATTCGGGTGTCGGCGGCCTCACCGTGGTGCGGGCCGTCCAAGAACTCATGCCCACCGAAAATATCCTCTACCTCGGCGATACCGCGCGGCTGCCCTATGGCTCGAAAAGCCCCGAAACCATCCGTCAGTTCGCCGATGAGGACGTGCGCTTCCTGTTGGCCCACGGCGTCAAGGCGGTGGTCGTCGCCTGCAACACCGCCAGCGCCCACGCCTTGTCCTGCCTGCGCGAGCAATATCGCGTGCCCATCATCGGCGTTATCGAGGCCGGCGTGGAGGACGCCTTGGCCGACCCCAAGGCCGAGCGCATCGGCATCATTGCCACCCGCGGCACGATCAGCTCGCACGCCTATCAGCATGCTCTGGCCCAGCGCCGCACCGGCCTGATCATCCATGGCCAGGCCACCCCGCTGCTGGTACCCTTGATTGAGGAAAATTGGATAGAGCAGCCGGCCACCCGCCAAATCCTCCAGGTCTATCTTGACCCGCTGGTGGACAAGGGAATCGACACCCTGATGCTCGCTTGCACCCATTACCCCTTGCTCATTCCGGTCCTCAAAACCTTGCTGCCGCCCGGCCTGCGCTTGGTCGACTCCGCCACCACTTGCGCCCAACACCTACAACGCGAGTTGACCCGCCTCGACTTGCTAGCGCCTCCCGACCAAGCCGGTAGCCTGGATATTTATCTAACTGACCTGTCGGAGCAATTCGAGCAACTCGCGCGCCAGTTTCTCAAAAAATCCCCCGGCCGGATCCGCCGCGCGGTGTTAGGCGGGTGAGCTGGGCGCTCGTTTTGGCCTTTGCGGGTCGAAAAACCACCGCGTTGTGGTTAATCGTGGCAAAGAAACCACTGAAACACTGATTACCACTGAGTTCTGCAAGGTGGTAAAGAACCTCCTCGCAATGCTCAAGGAGGTGATGGGATGAGCATTCGCGGCTTGATACCCGTATATTTCCAGAATATACTTCCAGCCGATGATTGATTGGGCTACCATCACCGGATTCCAGTGGGACGGGGTGAACGCCACCAAAAGCCACGACAAACACGGAATCGGGTGTCCGGAGGCAGAATCGGTCTTCTTCGCCCCCGACCTCCGCATCCTCGCCGACCCGCAGCACTCCACTCCCGATGAACCCCGCTGGCACGCCTTCGGCACCTCTGCCGCCGCCCGCCCGCTCAGCGTCACGTTCACCATCCGCCGCCCGCTTCTCCGCATCATCTCCGCCCGCCCGATCAACTCCCGCGAAAGAAAATCCTATGGCTACCCGCAAAACTAACCCACTCCAAGTCCCGCGCGAACCGGCGCACAGCACCGCCCATCTCGATCTGTCGAAGGCGCGGCGTGTCGCTTTGCCCAACTTGAAGCTTTCCACCGAGACGATCTCCCTGCGCATGCCCGCACCCCTGCTCGACACCATCAAGATCGAGGCGAACAAGCGCGACGTGCCCTATCAATCGCTCATTAAAATGACCCTCGCCGAGCAGTTTGCAAAATATCCAGCAGGCACCTGAAAAATTTCAAAACGGGTTACTCCTCAGCTCACCCCACTGATTTATGCACCTCGAGGGCGCTATCGCCCATTGTCTGAGCCAAGCTCATGCCCACGAAACAACCCCATTCGGCCCCGAGGTGCTGGTGTACAAAGTCGGGGGCAAGGTGTTTGCCTTGACCGAGCCCGAGGCTTTCCCTGCCACCATGAATTTGAAATGCGAGCCGCTGCGTGCGCTGGAACTACGCGACCGCTTTGAGGCGATCCGGCCCGGCTATCACATGAACAAACGCCATTGGAACACCGTGACCCTCGATGGCTCTCTTCCCGCCACTCTGGTGCGCGAACTCATCGAGCATTCCTATCAACTCGTCGTGTCCGGGTTGCCAAGAAAGGTGCGCGAGGCACTCCAGCCGTGAGCAGAGGGGCTTTCGCCATGACCTCCGGCATTTGCTCTTGTGCCTCGTGCAGGACCCTGTCATATTTCAGCTGTCTTTAGGAAACGTGTTGATTCTCAGTCCCGGCCGTGTTATGGCCACTGTCAAAGCCGCCCGCAGGGTCGTTCGCGGCGCACTCTCCACTCCTTCAAATCGCTCATTCTAGTCTTTTGTTTGGTCAAAAATTTCTAAACCAGCTACCTTTTTTCATCATGCCACAAAAACTATTTGGAACCGACGGCATTCGCGGCCGTGCCAATGAATTTCCGATCACCGCCGAAGTCGCTTTGCTGCTAGGCAAGGCGGTGGCCCGGGTCTTGCGCTCGTCCGGGGTAAACCGCAACCGGGTGCTGGTGGGCAAGGACACCCGGATATCGGGCTACATGCTCGAAACGGCGCTCACCAGCGGGCTGGTGTCGATGGGCATGGACGTGTTCATGGTGGGGCCGATGCCCACGCCTGCGGTGGCGCATTTGACCAAGTCGATGGGCGCGGCGGCGGGCATCATGCTCACCGCTTCGCACAATCCCTACGAGGACAACGGCATGAAGATTTTCGGCCCGGATGGCTACAAATTGTCGGATGAATTGGAAGCGTCCATCGAGCGCCACGTGCTGCGCTTAGAGCCTGAGGCCGATCCGCTGCCGGCGCGCCAGATCGGCAAGGCGCACCGCATCGATGATGCGCGCGGCCGCTACATCGAGTTTTCCAAGCAGACGGCGGACAATGTGCCCTTGCACGGGCTCAAGGTGGTGGTCGATTGCGGGCACGGGGCGGCGTACTTTATCGCCCCACTCATTTTCAAGGAACTCGGCGCGGAAGTCATCGTCACCGGTTGCCAACCCGATGGCATCAATATCAACGACGGCTGCGGCGCACTCTATCCGGAAACCGCCGGCGAGTTGGTGCGCCGCCACAACGCGGATCTCGGCATTTCATTCGATGGCGATGCCGACCGGGTCATTTTCACCGATGCCAGCGGCCAAGTGGTCAGCGGCGATCGGATTTTGGCGCTGTGTGCCATCAGCCTCAAGGATCAGGGGAAATTGCGCCATGACACGCTGGTGGCCACCGTCATGAGCAATCTCGGACTGCGGCAGGCGATGACCGAGCACGGCATCAAGCTGGAAACTACCGCAGTTGGGGACCGCAGCGTCATCGAATGCATGCGCAAACACGGCTATTCCTTCGGCGGCGAGAATTCCGGTCACCTCATTTTTGCGGACTATGCCACCACCGGCGACGGTATCCTCAGTGCCCTGCAAGTACTGCGCATGATGCATTCCCGCAATGCCACCCTCGCCCAGCTCGCCGCAGTCATGCACGAGTACCCGACCCAGCTCGCCAATATCCCGCTCTCCTCCAAGCCGCCCTTGGAAAGCTTGCCCAAATTGCAGCTACTCATGGCTCAGGCGACCCAGGCCTTCGGCGACGACGGCCGCCACTTGATCCGCTATTCGGGCACCGAAAATAAAATCCGTGTGCTCGTGGAACACAAGGACATCGAACAGGTGCGCA
>Ga0114962_10004874_pt1 | contig 10609 bp, 6 predicted proteins | sample C_130820_MF_Meta_FD_87017 | JGI IMG/M metagenome (GOLD analysis project Ga0114962, IMG submission 87017) | Freshwater microbial communities from Lake Croche, Canada to study carbon cycling - C_130820_MF_MetaG | ecosystem: Environmental > Aquatic > Freshwater > Lake | place: Lake Croche, Canada...
AAATTGGCGCCACCACCAGTAGAAGACCATTTATAATCGGCAACATTTTGATAATTAGCATGATCCGAAAAATTAAAACCAAAAATATTTAGTTTGCTTCCGCTATTGCTGTTAAAAGACAATTTAGCATATAAGTCGGTGAAGGAGTAAGGCAACCCGTTGCCAGTGGTATCGGCATAATTATAGAATATTTTAGAAGATTTATCTAAGTAACTGCTTTTAGCAGAAATTAAAAAAGAAGAGCTTCCACCATCGTTCCCATCTGTCATTTTTTTAAGCGGTCCTTCTAAAATAATTTTGCTTGTAAACGTATTGGCGGAAACTTTTCCGCTCAATCGTTTTTTATTTCCATCGCGAGTAGTTACATCTACAACAGCGGAAGTTGCACCGCCGTAATTGGCGTTAAAACCAGCTGTTTTAATATTGGCATTTTTAATTAAATCGGTTTCAAACACCGAAAACAAACCCAACGAGTGAAAGGGGTTGTAGATGGTCATTCCATCTAAAATAATTTTATTTTGAACAGGAGCACCGCCACGAATAAATAATTGTCCACCTTGATCGCCGCTGCTTACAACACCAGGAACCACTTGCAGGTATTGAGCAAGGTCGGGTTCGCCGCCAATACTTGGTAATTGTTTAATTTGAACAGGCGTAGCTTTTATTTCACCAATTTGAACTTCACTTAACTTTTCTTCTTTTTTAGCGGAAATAACTAACTCTTTAATTTTACGTGCTTTTTTACTTAAAAATATTTTTTGATTGATTGTTTGACCATCTTTTACTTCTATAGCTAAAGCCGTGGTATCATACCCTACATAAGTACACATAATGGTATAGTTTCCACTAGGTACTTTTTTAATAAGATAATATCCATTAAGATCAGTTTGGGCGCCGTAGGAGGTACCTTTTAAATAGACGTTGGTATAAATGATTGGTTCGCCATTGTTTTTATCGTAAACAAACCCTTTAATATCTGAATTGGATGTTACAATGGGCGTTTGGGCTGATAGCATAATACTAACAGCTAATAGCGGGAGTAAAAAAGAAATCAGTTTGTACATAGTAATAAATAGATGTAATAGATAAACAAAAAGTTGCTTGTAAATTAAACAAAAAACGCCCCTGCTTTTTTCAAAGGGGGCGTTTATAATTTTCAAGAAATTAATTTACCGCCTTCTTCACTAAAGCTGCAGCTTCTTCCAATAAAATAGCTGATTGTACTTTTAAACCAGACTTTTCAATCAACTCTTTGGCAGCTTCTGCATTGGTACCTTGTAAACGAACAATGATCGGAATATGAATGTTGCCAATTGATTGATAAGCATCCACCACACCTTGAGCAACACGGTCACAACGAACAATACCACCAAAAATATTTACCAAAATGGCTTTCACGTTTGGATCTTGCAAAATAATTCTAAAACCAGCTTCTACGGTAGTGGCATTAGCAGAACCACCCACATCTAGGAAGTTAGCCGGTTCACCACCACTCAATTTAATCATATCCATTGTAGCCATAGCTAGGCCGGCACCATTCACCATACAACCCACGTTACCATCTAATTTTACAAAATTCAAATTGTACTCACCAGCTTCCACTTCCGTTGGATCCTCTTCGGTTACATCACGCATGGCCAATAAATCAGGATGACGAACTAAAGCGTTGTCATCAATATTCATTTTACAATCTACTGCAATAATTTTATCATCGGCGGTTTTAAACAATGGATTGATTTCTAACATAGCGCAATCCAAATCTGTGTAAGCAGTATATAAGTTGCTTACAAATGCAACCATATTTTTAAATGCTACCCCACTTAAACCAAAGTTAAAAGCAATTTTACGAGCTTGGAAAGCAGCTAAAGAAGCGCCTGGTTGAACCCATTCTTTAAAAATTAATTCAGGAGTATTGTGAGCTACTTCTTCAATGTCCATTCCACCTTCGGTGCTGTACATGATTACATTTTGCCCTTTCGTTCGATCAAGCAAAATAGATAAATAAAATTCTTTAGTAGGCTGAGGACCTGGATAATATACATCTTGAGCGACCAAAATTTTACTAACTAATTTTCCTGCTTCACCCGTTTGAATGGTTACTAAAGTTCCACCTAGTAAATTAGTTGCAACGGTGCGAGCATCATCAGCTGATTTTACAACGGCGACCCCTCTTTGTTCGGTACCTACAATTTTACCTTTTCCTCTTCCACCAGCGTGAATTTGTGCTTTAATAACTGCAAACTTATTATTAGTGTCTGTAGAAATTTGTGAATAGGCCGCAACCGCTTCGTCAGGGGTATTGCAGGCAGTTCCTTCTTGTACTGGTACGTTGTACTTGGTTAGCAAATTTTTTGCTTGGTATTCGTGAAGATTCATAGGTGTTTTTTTTGAGTTGCCAAACATACATCAAAGAATGGTAAATGTCAAATGTAAATTTGCAATTCTTAGAAGTTATTGTAAAAGCCAATTATGGCGGTCCGAATACTAGTTTTTGTGGCTAAAGTGATAAAAACGCTATAATTTGCCTAAAAGGGTTTATCTTTCGTATTATAATTTTGATATATGAAATCTATTAAGTTAGGGGTATTGCTTTTTGTTGTACTTCAGTTGATTAGTGTTCAAAAATCAATCGGTCAAATAGTTGTGAATTCAGCCGTTACAGGCACTCAGTTAGCACAGACGCTGGTTGGGGCGGGTGTCATTATCAGTAATATTACGTTAACCTGTCCATCTGGAGGTGCTGGAATCTTTGCCTCTACTGGAACTAATTTAGGAATGAATGCAGGAATTGTGCTAACAAGTGGAGGAGCAGCGGGCGTTATAGGCCCAAATTCCTCTCCTTCATTTACCGGTGCAGGGACGGGGCCTGGAGATGCTGCTTTAAATGCCATTATTAGTCCTTTAACGACTCATGATGCCTGTATTTTGGAATTTGACGCTTATGTTACCAGTGATACCTTGGTTTTTAATTATGTATGGGGGTCGGAAGAATATGAAGAATACGTAACCGGTTATAATGATGTATTTGCCTTGTTTATTTCTGGGCCAGGAATTACTGGCACTCAAAATATTGCCATCGTTCCAGGAACATTAAGTACTCCGGTTTCTATTTTTAATGTAAATTGTACTGCGAATTCTAGTTATTATATATGTAATGACAATGCCAGCTCTACTTATGGCGGGGTTTGTACCACTGGCTGTCCAGCATTGAATTCAGCTACCACCTTAGAATATGATGGATTTACGCGTGTTTTACAAGCCAAAGAACCAGTGCAACGCTGCAATACCTATCATCTAAAACTAGCAGTAGCCGATGCGGTAGATGGGGCTTTAGATTCAGGAATTTTTATCGAAGCCAATAGCCTTAGCTCTTATGGAGTAAAAGTTACCGCCACGCCAACGGTAAGCAACTATCCAAACGCTGTTGAAAATTGTATAAATGGGACCTATTGTTTTGAACGTCAAAAATTATTTAATGATACTTTACGAATACATTTCGATATCAGTGGTTCGGCTATAAATGGAGTCGATTATCTTTCTATTCCGGATAGTTTGGTTTTTTATCCTGGAGATACTACCCTTTGCATAAACATTACTCCTTTGGAAGATAATATTACCGAACCTTTAGAAAATGTAGTTATTCAAATTCATTACCCTAATTGTGGGCCCGGAGTAAAAGGCGATTCCATTATTTTATTTATTCAAGATAAAATTAAAATCATTGCAATGGATACCAGTATTTGCTCTCAACTTGGCACTTTAGGAGTACCCGTTCGTGTAGACGTAGTTGGATATGTTCCGCCGCCACAAATCACCTGCGGAAATACCACTGAAGCTTGTACCATGGCTCCAATTACCCAACAAATTGGCAATGGAATGGATACAACTGCTGACCCTTCTTTTCTTTCCGGAGTGTATGAAGATCAACGAACCATAATCACTTTTTCGGCTTTTGATCTTGTGAGTGCAGGATATACTCAAGGCTCGATAAAAAGTTTGGCATTTAATATACATAATCTTAACAGTACTTTACCCTATCAAAATTTTGAAATACGTATTGGTTGTGCCAATGACGCTGCCGGAACCTTACCCTCTGTGTTTCCTAGCGGTTTATTAACCGCCTATTCCAATCCGTCTTATTCGCCAACACTTGGATGGAACACTTTTAACTTTACCAACTCTTATGATTGGGATGGGGTGAAGGGGATTTTTATAGAATTGTGTTTTGATAATACTGCATCCTCTAATACAGATATTTTGGAGAAGACCGTAACAACTAATCCTAGTGTTATGTATGCCGGCAGTTATGCAGCTGTTGGATGCACTTTGTTGTATGATTTCTTTAGTACCACTGGTACCAGTAATCTTCGCCCAAATACTAAATTCACAATTTGTCCGCCACCGCCCAGTGGATTTCATTTTGTTTGGCAACCTGCTAACTTAATAACTGCAGGCATTAACACTGCTTCACCAACCGCAACCATTACCACTAACACCACCTTTACGCTAACCGTAGACAATATTCCTGGATGCCCAAGTACGGCTACCAAAACGATATTTTTAGCGCCACCCTATCATATAAATTTATTGGATTCTTTACACCCCTGTCAAGGAACCTCTGTTCCATTGTTTATTACTGCCGATGTTCCAGATGTTAGTTATTATAAATGGTATTGCTCGGCAAATACCGGACTGTTGTCTTGCGAGTATTGTGCTACCCCATATTTGAAAGCCGATCAATCGGGTTGGGTTTATGTGAACACTGCCAATGCTATTAATTGTAAAGTGAATGATTCGATTTGGATTCGACCAGAAATTTGTCCTGGAATTCATGTTCCTAGTGCCTTTTCACCAAATGGCGATGGCACCAATGATTACTTCTTTTTATTAGATCGACGATTTAACCAATTGCTTTATTTTGAAATTTACAATCGTTGGGGAGAAAAGGTTTATGCAAGCACCGATTTAACTGCCAAAGGTTGGGATGGTACCTATAAGGGTAGTAAACAAGATGCTGGAGCCTTTATTTATCAAATTTCTGTGATTGATAAAAAAGGGGAAACAGAAACTCAAAAAGGAAACTTAACTTTAATTCGTTAAGGTAAAAATGTAGGACTTGTTTTCCCTGTTTAGAAGTAATTTAATTGAAAAAGAATTACTTTGGTGCTGAAAGGTTTAATTGGTAGAATTAATTTCACTAAAAGCTACAGCTGTTTTAGTCATGTAAAGATCGAAGTCTGTTAAAAAAATACCAATTGTAAAAACGAAGTATAAAATTGCCTTCGTTTTAAAGATTTTCAGCAATAATAACGTTATTGGAGTCGTTTGCTCTGTAAAAAACGACTCGTTTTATAAAATTATAATATAAGAATAGAATAAGCTACTATAAATTGGTTAAATTTGCCACTTATGATTTTTGCTATTATCCTTTTAACTATTTTATTTTCTGCATTTTTTTCAGGTTATGAAATTGCCTTTATTTCTGCCAACAAATTAAAAATTGAGTTGGGTAAATCACAACAATTACTTTCTGCACGTATATTAAGTAATTTCGTTAAACAACCTTCCCATTTTATTGGAACCATTTTAGTAGGAAATAACATTGCATTGGTAATTTACTCTATCATGATGTCTCGATTAATTGACCATCACATTGCCGAGTTGATACATTATTCGGAAAAAAGTTTTACGGTGTTAATTCTATCCACCTTAATATCTACTCATATTATTTTGATTTTTGGAGAGTTTATTCCGAAAGCATTATTTCGATTAGAACCCAATGCTGTGTTAAATTTTTTCGCCATTCCGTTTCAAGGCATATATTGGATACTCTCGCCAATTGCAGTTGGATTTGCGTATTTATCCAAATTGATTTTACGCTATTTATTTGGTTTAAAAGTAGAAGAGAAAAAGCCGGTTTTTGAACGAGCCGACTTAGAACATTTTGTTCGACAAACACAACCTTTAGAAACACCACATCAAGAAATTAATACCGAAATATTTGAAAACGCTTTGTACCTAACACAAGTGAAAGTGCGAGAATGTATGATTCCTCGTACCGAAATGGTCATGATAGACATTCAAGATACCATTGCTGAATTGAAAAATAAATTTGTTCAAACCAAGCTTTCAAAATTAATTGTTTTTGACGAAGAAGTAGACAACGTTTTAGGCTATGTTCATCATCAAGATTTACTAAAAAAGCCACCTACCATCAAGTCGATTATTAAACCCATTCCTGCCATTCCTGAGTCGATGCCAGCCGTAGATTTAATGAATTTGTTTATGAAAGAGCGAAAAAGCATTGCTTGGGTAGTAGATGAACATGGTGGTACATCCGGTTTAGTAACCATGGAAGATGTATTAGAAGAAATTTTTGGAGATATTAAAGATGAATACGATGCTGCGGACAGTTTGGTTGATCAACAACTTAGTGAAGATGAATTTTTATTTAGTGGTCGTTTAGAAATTGATGCCATTAACGATAAATACCATTTAAACATTCCTCATGGTGAATACGAGACCTTGTCGGGTTATATACTTTCTACCCATGAAAGCATTCCCACTGAAAATGAAAATTTAAATATCGACAATTACGACATCACCATTATTGCCGTGAGTGAAACAAAGATTGAAACGGTAAAATTAAAAGTAATAAAATAAATTAGTTCCACTTAAAAGCTGACCTCGACGCATGAAGTATTTAATTGCAGGACTTGGAAATATAGGTGAAGAATACGAGCATACCCGACATAATATAGGCTTTGATGTATTGCAGTATTTAGCCAATGAACAAAAAATAAAATTTAAAATAGATCGCTTAGCGTATTATACCAGTTTTACGTACAAAGGTCGAAGCTTTCATTTAATTCAACCTACCACCTTTATGAATTTAAGTGGTAAAGCAGTAAAGTATTGGATGAATGAATTAAAGATTTCGAAAGAAAATACCCTCATTGTGATGGATGATTTAGCCTTGCCATTAGGCACTTTACGAATGAAAAGCAAAGGCAGCGACGCAGGTCACAATGGACTTAAAAACATTGCCTTGGAATTAGGCAACGCAGAATATCCTCGTTTAAAATTTGGCATTGGCAATGAATTTAACAAAGGCCGACAAGTCAATTTTGTATTAGGGAAATTCAATATTCAAGAAAATCAGGTTATTGAACCAAAAATAAAAAAAGCTGCTGAAATGATTCTTTCATTTGGCACCATTGGCATTGAACGTACCATGAACTTTTTTAACGAATAATTCGATAATCAATATCCTTCCATTTTTTAATCTTACTAAATATTAGACTCTTATGAATTTTACTTTATATCCTGCTACTAAACGTGGTGGTGCCGATCACGGTTGGTTGAAAGCTAAACATACTTTTAGTTTTGCTTCTTGGTACAATCCTGAGCAAATGAACTTTGGTGTATTACGCGTGCTAAATGACGATTGGATAGCTGCCGGACAAGGATTTGGAACCCATCCGCACGATAATATGGAAATTATTACCATTCCACACACAGGGGCTTTGGCACACAAAGACAGTCTTGGAACCAACGGCATTATTAATGCTGGCGATGTGCAAGTAATGAGTGCTGGTACTGGCATTCAACACAGCGAATTTAACGCCAGCCAAAAAGATGCTTGTACTTTATTTCAAATTTGGTTGTTTCCAAAAATTCGGGGTGTACAACCTCGTTACGATCAAAAAACATTTGATACCAATGCCATGCAGAATCAATTACTCAACATTGTAGCGCCTATAAACACAGAAAACGATGCCTTAAAAATTCATCAAGACGCGTACTTTAGTATGGGCTATTTTAGTGAAGCTACTACCCTTCAATACACTGTTAAAAAAGCGGGTAATGGGGTATTTATTCAAAACGTAAAAGGCGAAATAAGTTGGGACAATCAAGTTTTAGGCAATAGAGACGCTGTTGGAGTTTGGGATGTCGATTCTATAACTTTAGAAATAAAAGAAAACAGTCAAGTGCTTCTGATGGAAGTGCCAATGAGTTAGTTTTATTGGTAAGCCGTTTTCATTGGTTAACTTGTATTTTTTTGGGCAGCCCCCTTCCGCAAATATATAATTGACATCCTTAGCCAAAATATAGTTGCGGAAGGGTCACGCTATCCGTTATTAGTCCGCCATTTTGCTCCCCTTAAAAAGTGGTTCTTGCTATTAAATTTTCCATCCAAACCAAATCATTCTAAGAATGCGGGCTAACCACTCCTATCGTTGCTGCATGCAGTGATTAAAAATAAATACCTATCAGCAGTTCGATTGACGTCTGCCGATAGGTGAAACAAATTAAAAATTAATAAAAGAAAGCTCAACAGAAATACCTTTTTAATGCTAACATTAGCTACGTTTTACATAGGTCATTCCCAATTTAGAAATCGGCAAGATGTCTTTGTTATGGTGATAATTTAGTAAACACCGAGTAACCACACCTAGTCAATATTAGGTAAATGTTATTTTACTTTAACTTGCATCCTCTTGCAAAGTGCTAAGCGTTTTTTTGGCGTTTGCCAATCTAATTTCCTTATTCTTTTTTATTAATTTATTGGTTGCCCATTTTTCTAATTTATGATGAAGCGGAATTAACATTGCCGCCAAACAAACCAAGGCTAGCAACATTAGTACAGGCGTATGGTGGGTGAACTCTTCAATAAGCGGATGTAATAATAAATTAAAAAATTCGAATACGATTAGTAAGGACATCACCCCAAAAAATTCTATCAGTTGCGTGCTGGTAATAAAGCTTCTACTGAGCAGTAAATAAAGCGTTATAAATACAAAGATTCCTAATGCAATTAATGCAAATTGAATGTTTTGCTTTTGATGAATGGCTTCATTTTCTTTGACTGCTGCTAATTCCATTTGCTTCAATTCATACTCATCGGATATAGCTTGCATTTGAAAATTTACTTTTTTACTATAAAAAGAATCAGTGGCAACTTGAAAAATAGTAGCATATTTTAAAGTGCTGTCGCAATTGCTTTTTGAATAGTAATTGGCAATCATTTTTGCTGGCTTTATGCTTAAGTAAAAATATTTTCCATTCCCAATTTTATTAATTGCTTTTTTAGAATAAATCAAGCAACTATCTATTTGATTTAAGGCAGCAAAATTCTCTGCCATTGCTATATATGCTTGAATCTCTTGTCGATTGTTATGTTTTTCTATTGCTTTATCTATAGCCATAGCGCAGTAAGTATGCCCTAATTTCAAGTTTCCTAACTTGGTGTGAACACTGCCTAAACTCAATAGCACATATGCCAAATTAGCATCATTAGCTTGCGTTTCGTATGAGCTTTGTAAATAAATTAAAGCAGAATCTAGTTGGTTTAAATTTAAATAAACAGCACCAAGGTTCATACTGGCCCAACTTTTTACTTTTTTATTGCTTACACTTTTCGAAAAGGATAAAGCAGAGGAATAAAATTTAAGCGCTTCCTTCCAGTTTTCACGGTCCTTATAAACATTTCCCATTTGATTTTTGCAATACGATATTAATGCGGCTTTTTCACTTTTTATAGCCAAATCCAACGCCTTTTGCAAGTAGGTTAAGCCTTTTGAACTGTTACCCATAGTACGGTAAGCATTGCCAATGATAGCATAGGCGTAGGACTGAAATAGTAGGTCCTTTCGTTTCAGTGATTCCGTTAACATAAATTGGCCAATCTTTACCAATTCTTCATTATCATTAAGGAAATAGTTAGGGTAGATAAAACAAATTAATGAATCAACTTTTTTATCATCGTCCTGGTAGGTAGCAAACTTTAGTAAGGTTTGCTTAGCGCCTTCTTTTTGTGCAAAAGAATGCTGAACGCAAAACAATAAGCAAATTAGAGGTAGTAGTGTTTTCATGTTTTTGGAGATAGTGGTCCCTATTGTTATTTATTTATATCGTATTTTTTTAGTGGGGTTTTGGTCTCCACTTTATATTTATAAATACAACTATTTATAATTTAAAATAGGAAAATTCGATCTCACTTTAACTTGCTTATAACGTCCGTTATTGAATGAACTTTTACCTGACCTTATTTTGGTTAAATATAACCTAATTTATTAGATTCAAACATATTAATAAATAATTATAAAAATACAGCAATGAAGATACTTTGGCAAGTACTTTTCTTACTTATGGTGGGTGATTTACAAAAACAAACAAGCGCCAAACAGTCAATTTAAATTGTTCAGAAGGTTTTATGCTACTAATAAATTTGGAAATCAGATATTGCAAAGTAAAGTAACTTCATTCCTAAAAACGAAGGAAGAAAAATCAACCACTCAACTTTAGAAGGTTGTATCTTTTAATTAAATTTAAATCAATTTCACCCCAATAATTTGTAAGGAAAGGCAATGCATTTCAGCAAATCAAAAATTTGTTTAACTATTGAAATAACCATTTTTTAAAACCGAACTTAACAGTAGTACTTTTAAAGCCAATCCACTTATTCGGTTTTCGTTATGGTGCTTTTTTGGTTTATCAAAGGTTTTCCTTGTAATGCTTGAATAAGGGTTACCAAGGCCAAAAGCCCATATACAACAGCAATTCCAATGGTCAATTTGGTGTTTTTTAAAACATAAAAGGAAAGCAT
>Ga0114962_10004875_pt1 | contig 10609 bp, 16 predicted proteins | sample C_130820_MF_Meta_FD_87017 | JGI IMG/M metagenome (GOLD analysis project Ga0114962, IMG submission 87017) | Freshwater microbial communities from Lake Croche, Canada to study carbon cycling - C_130820_MF_MetaG | ecosystem: Environmental > Aquatic > Freshwater > Lake | place: Lake Croche, Canada...
AAGAATGATTAAAGATAAAGAATATACAGGTGTCGTTAAAATCTATAGATTAACCGATGTGTTTTATCGTGTGCAGGCAAAATCCATATCTCAAGCAAAAAAGAAAATGGTTGATTTGGCTCAAATAGAAGATTGGGATGATCTTGTTTGGGATAACCCATATGCATATGACATAGATCATATAGAGTTAGAAAGTAGTGAAAAAGGTTGACATTTACCTAAAATTCATTTATACTTTATATTTGTAGTTATTGAAATAAGGATCTTACATGTCAGCCTCGTGGGTTCACCGATTGAATGAGAGTGATAGCCGCCTTCACAAGGAATCTATTATCAGCCACGCATTGACCGCCGCTAAAGTTGGTAGTGACAATGCTGATACTTTTTTAAAGCTAACCAAGTTAGCATATAATCCGTATGTAACTTTGGGTGTAAGACAAGTGCCCGAAACTGAAGGTATAACCGAGGCAGAGAATCCTTGGCAAGATTTTGTCAAGTTGCTTAATGATCTTCAGTATAGGGTCTTGACAGGCAATGCTGCCCGAGATGCTATCGAGGCAATCAGCAAGCGGTTTACCAGTGACGAGTGGAACAACTTCTGTCGCAATGTCATTCGCAAGGATTTACGTGCCGGCATTAGCGATAAAACTATTAATAAGATTTGTAAAAAGACCCAATACGAAGTGCCAATCTTTGGGTGTCAGTTGGCAACCAATAGTGAAAACCGTCCTGAGATGGAAGGTAAGAAACGGATTGAACCCAAACTAGATGGTGTTAGGGTTCTTCTTACTGTGATTAATACTCAAAAAGCGAGTGCTACATGTTACAGTCGCAACGGTAAAGTTTTTGTGAATTTTACCCATATTGAAGATCAGATTCTTCAACACTATGACCAGTTGCATAGTCTCAATCCTGCTATGAGAAATGGGTTTGTGCTTGACGGTGAGGTTATTGGAAATACGTTTCAAGAACTCATGCGACAGGCTAGACGCAAACAGAATGTGCAGGCCACTGATTCAGTGTTCAACGTCTTTGATGTTATTCCTCTAGAGGAATTTAGCAAAGGTCTTTGGAAAACAGGTCTTAAGGACCGTATGGCACTGCTTGAAAAGATGCGCCCTATATTTGACAATATGGCAAATGTTGAATTGCTGCCATATATCAATGTAGACCTTGACACAGCCGAAGGTCGCAATCAACTTGAACGTTATGCTAAGGATTGCGTGAATTCGGGATTTGAAGGTATTATGATCAAGGATACCCTTGCACCCTATGAGTGCAAGCGTAATACTAATTGGATGAAATGGAAACCTACTATTACAGTTGATTTGACTGTAATTGGGCTTGAAGAAGGGACCGGGCGCAATAAAGGCCGGTTGGGCGCACTTGTTTGCGAAGGAGTAGATGATGGTAAACAAATTTCGGTTAATGTGGGCTCTGGATTCTCTGACGAGGATCGGGATAGTTATTGGGCCAGCCCTAATGATATTGTTGGTCGCACTGCTGAGATACTTTGCGACATAATCACGCAGAATCAGGATGGAACATATTCGTTGCGCTTTCCGCGCTTTGTACGTTTCAGAGATGACAAGTAGCACGTTCACTTGGTTATCGGTACTTCTTGCAACCGCAATAGGTGATGTGTGCTGGACTCTGTATTTTATTGAGGCTGGAAAACGACATTCACTACTTGCAGGGTTTTGGTCTTCTGCCATTATACTATTGGGTAGTTATACTATCGTTGAGTATACTCAAGATCATAGTTTGTTTAGTGCAGCGGTGATAGGCGCCTTTGTCGGCACTGTCGCTACAATTGAATGGGAGAAGCGCCGAACAAAAAAAGATAAGTAAGTATATGACATATGTAGTAGACCCCACATTAGTTGGAAAAAAATATAAATTTGATGACGGAGATAGCATTGAAGTCACGCAAATTAAAGAAAGAAGTGAGCAGTACCATTTAGTCACCGTTCTAATTTATCAAGGCCCGGGAATTCCTCGAAAACTTGTATTTCATTATGAAGAATTTCAAGAATATTATGGGCATCTCTTCAGGGCCACCACCAAAAGATCAGAACCAAAACCAGTAATTTCGGTCTAATTTTTCATAAATAATACATGTTCCTGAGAAAACTATTTAATATATCTAACTACGCATTGCTTACCGCGTTAACCCTTAGCGTCATAGCAGCTTGGTACAGTATTCAAGGCTTGATGGCTATATTTGCCGCCGCAGTCATGCCTATCATTATTATGGGCGGCGCATTGGAAGTTGCTAAAGTAGTTACTACGGTTTGGTTGCACTATTACTGGGACAGAGCTTCTTGGGCTATTAGAGGTTATCTAGTACCTGCCGTCGTTATTTTAGCATTGATTACTTCTATGGGAATCTTTGGATTCTTGTCTAAAGCGCACATGGACCAAGCTGTACCATCAGGCGATGTAGCTGCTCAAGTGTCCATTTTGAATGAAAAAATAAAAACAGAGCATGACAACATTGATGCAAATAAAAAAGCCTTGCAACAAATGGATGCACAGGTTGACCAAATGCTGGGGCGCACTGATACCGATAAAGGTGCAGAACGGGCGGTTCAGATTAGAAAGCAACAGGCTAAGGAACGTAATAGCCTACAAAGAGACATACAAGACTCACAAAATAAAATTGTAAAATTACAAGAAGAACGCGCACCTGTCGCTAGTAAACTACGCAAGGTAGAAGCAGAAGTAGGACCAATCAAATATATTGCTGCACTGATTTACGGTGATAACCCTGATCAAAATTTATTAGAACGAGCAGTACGTTGGGTAATCATTATTCTAGTACTAGTATTTGATCCGCTAGCGTTATGTTTAGTTATTGCCTCTATTACTAGTAGAGAGTGGGATCAGGAATCTTGGAAGAAGACAGAACCTGCGAAGACAGAACCTGTGAAGACAGAACCTGTATATGAACCAGATGACGGGCCTTTAACAGATGAACAAATAGAAACTATAAAAGAAAAAGTAGAAAAGATTCCTACTGAATCCATAAGTAGTACTTTATTTGAAGAACCAATAGAAGAATCCGTGCAAGGTCCTACCGCCGACGCGGAGATCAAGACGGAAGGTGTCACAAAAGAAAATCCAGTAACTACAACCAACGGTGGATATGTAGTTTACAGTAACAAACGATATCAAGAAAATGCACTTAAGCAGTTAAGACCTGACTTATCGTTGCATATAGACAATGCTATACAAAATACCACAGACTTTGGAACAACATTTCCTAGTATTGCAAATAAGGACGATGTGTTTGTCAGAGTAGATGCGTTACCTAATAAAGTATTTAAATTTGATGGCAGCAAGTGGATCGAATTAAATAAGAACATGATTGACACACATTTAGACAATAGTGAATATGTCCAGTTCTTAATTGATAAAATAGAGAAAGGCGAATATAATGTAGAACAGTTAAACGATATAGAAACCGCTGCAATCGAAGAATATCTAAAGAACAAAAAATAAGAGTATTAAATGGAAACCGACAAAGAAAAGGCCGCAGTAACTACCTGTAGTTTTTGTGGAAAAAACAAAAATGCTGTTAAACTATTGGTTACTGCTACTACTGTAGCTATATGCAATGAGTGCGTAGATTTCTGTACTCAAACCATTGTAGAACACGAAGATGAAGAAACCAAAACAGCTCCAAAAGTTTATGATCCTATGGTGATTAAAGATCATCTAGATGATCATGTTATTGGACAAGATGGTGCTAAAATAGTATTAAGTGTAGCTATTGCCAATCACTACAAGAGAATCACTACCCCTCCTAAAAATCTAGAGATGCAAAAGGGTAACGTGTTGCTCGTAGGTCCTACTGGATCTGGAAAGACGCTGTTGGCTAAATCTGTAGCTAAGTTCTTAGATGTACCATTTATTGTAGCAGATGCTACTAGTTTGACTGAAGCGGGATACGTAGGAGATGACGTAGAAAGCATGATCTCTATGTTGCTTGCTGCTGCTAAAGGCGATGTTGAGGTAGCAGAACGCGGAATCATTTTTATTGATGAGATTGACAAAGTTGCCCGCAAAGGCGAAAGTGTAAACATCAGCCGAGACGTTTCGGGTGAAGGCGTGCAACAAGCATTACTAAAGTTAATTGAAGGTACTAAGTGCAGAATACAGCCGTCGGGCGGTAGAAAACATCCATCAGGTGAAATGATCGTAGTTGATACTAAGAACATTCTGTTTATTGCAGGCGGCGCGTTTGTGGGTTTGAACGAAGTAATCAAGCGTCGAACTAAAGGAACCTCTTTAGGATTTCAGGCTAAAATTTCTAGCTCGGAAGATAAGAGTTATTTGAGTGAGGTTAGCCCGGATGACTTGACTAAGTTTGGTATGATACCTGAATTTGTGGGTAGATTTGCTACAACTGTTACTGTCGAAGACCTTAATAAGGAACAGTTAATTAAAGTATTGACTGATATTAAGAATAACTTCATAGATCAATACAAGTATTTGTTTGAATTGGACGGTATTAAACTAGCTTTTAGTAAGGATGCTATTAGTCAAATAGCCGAAAATTGTCTAACACTAAAGACCGGAGCTAGAGGCTTGCAAAGTGAACTAGAGCGAGTATTATTGCCCCACATGTTCAACGTCTCAAAATATAAAGAAGCGGATATTAAGAAGATAAATATTAGTCAGGAATTGGTTATTAATCCCAAGGTAATTATATGATCTCAGGTAGAAAAGTTTTTGTAAAAGATGGAAATGTTGAAAAAGCCCTTAGAAAGTTTAAGAAGAAAGTGGCTGAATCAGGAGTTCTATTAGAACTTCAGGAACGCCAAACTTACACCAAACCGTGTGTACAGCGTAAGATTGCTAAGGCTATGGCTAAGAAACGTTGGAAAAAGTTCTTAGCTGACCAAAAAACGGTTGTCCCTAAATAATATTATTTTTTACGTAATCTGTTATAATAAATATATGTTGTAGACGCCGGTAATCGGGTCTACAACTATAGTCATCTTGCTTATTAAAGGAGAAAACAAATGACACATTCACACACCCTTACCCTACGTTCCTTGGATATTCCTCGCATCGCCAAATTTGGAGTCGGTTTTGAATCCATGCTTAGCGATTTGATGCGTATGTCTACTCAGCAACCTGAGACCAATTATCCACCGTACAATCTGCTGAAGTATGACGATGATCACTATGCTATTGAGCTTGCTATAGCCGGCTTTGTAGAAAGTGAGATCAACATTACTTTAGATAAGAATCAACTCATCGTTGAAGGCTCGCAAACAGCCGAACTTGATGAAGGGGTTGAGTTCTTGCATCGCGGCATTGGCGCACGAAACTTCATTCGGTCTTTCCCGTTAGCTGAACATGTCAAGGTATCAGAAGCTAATCTATCTGATGGTATCCTGACTATTAATTTAGTGAGAGAGATTCCTGAAGAGCAGCGACCCAAGAAAATTGCTATCTCAAGCACTAAATAGTATAGTAGTACATAGTTTGCGGTCAATCATGGCCGCGAACTTTTAAAAGGATAATACGATGGCAAACGCAGATACACGACAGAAAATCTCTCCCAACACCGCACTACGCGAACCCTCGATGTTTAAGGTCATCTATCTTAATGATGAGGTCACATCTATGGATTTCGTGATTAATTCATTAATAGGTATTTTTAACTACACCGAAGAGACTGCATTTACTATTACTCAAAACATTCACAATGATGGTGCTGCTACTGTAGCAGTTCTTCCTTATGAAATTGCCGAGCAAAAGGGAATTGAAGTAGCAATGGACGCTCGGGCTCAGGGATTCCCGTTACAGGTTAAAGTAGAACCGGAAGCGGCTTAAATCTCTATGCTTAGTCTTTTAGCCCAGTAAGGCTTAACTTTATAGTATGGGTTGTTAACATAGTTGATATTACTAAGCGTGGTATCAACTATTTTTTCATATGTACCAAACACCCATTTGACAATCTTTGATTCAGTATCAGCACTCAATCCAAAATCTAATTGAATTTGATCGTCATGATAGTGCGGTACTTCTCCAAAATAGAGTTCTTTTTTAGGAACTGAATTGGAGACTACAACTACCTTTTTAACATCTAAATGCGTCTGTAGCCTGTCTATAGAACTTTTCATGTAAAGTATATCTTCATACCTAGCAGTGTCTATATCTTCTACTGTTAGATTGGGCAACTGTTCAGGATCGACAGACCATCCGTTGCATCCTAGTACCGCAATTCCATCTAAGATAACTACATGCTGATGCAGCATAGCTATTTTGGGTATACGCTTGCAAAGATTGAAAAGTTCTTTTGATCTAATAGGAATATTGACGCAATTTCTATACTCTAAAGGTCCGGGCACATAGAAGATTCCTTGATAAAATCTAGCTAAATGCCCTAGGGTTTGATATAGAGTACGGGCATCGGAACTTACGTTGCCCGCAACTATACAGTACAAACTAGTGGCCTTGTTCTCCCAATTGAAACTTTCTTCTGGGGTAAGATACAAGTCACTAATTACGTCAATTCCTATTTCCATTAAGGATTCTTAATAGTCGTAGTTTTTACTGCTTTCTTAGCAGCGGGCTTCTTAGCAGCGGGCTTCTTGGCAGCAGTCTTTTTCTTGGCGACTGGTGGGGCAGCTTTCACTACCTCAAGCTTTAACTCTGTGGGCGGATTGGGCTTATCTTCTTCAATTTTGAGGATAAACTCAGCTTTTTTGCTCTTGCTAGCACGTAAATACCACGCAAGTACAACCAAACCAACAACAATTGCACCTATAATCGCATAACCTGTAATTTGTTCCATTTTCTATTCTCCTAAAGTAATATTTAATGGTTTTCATTCCAAACGGTATATTTTTACTCTAAATACATATAAAGGGTCTGACGATTGGTGCTTATAATTAAATCATTGAGGGAAAAGAACGATGAGTAAATTAAAAAAAATAATGTCTACTAAATTACCTTCCAAAGCGGAACAACGAAAGTTACCTTATAAAGTTTCCAAGTATCAACTGAAAAAAATGTATAAGATAATCAACAAAGAGTTGTTCAATGACAGATTACCTGCCCCTAGATTAACAATTAAAGAATCATACAAAGGCGCAATGGGACATTGCGAAGCGAACGTAGTACCTCCTAGAGGTGCAAGAAGGTCTAGTTGTGAGATTGTCCTCACCGATCGGTGGTACTGCAAGCAATGGTGCCTGATCACTTTAGCACATGAAATGGTTCATCAATACCAATGGGATATCCTAAGACGCGAAATGAGTCATGGTCCTAGTTTCTATGCGTTTAGAAAGCATTTTAAAAAGAAGGGTGTCCCTTTATACAAGTATCTAGGGGTTAGCTGCTGGTTTAAAACTCAGAACTTCTTCAATGCATACTAAATACAACATGCGTGATTTAATAGACATACTAACCCGACTAAATGAGGCCACAGAAAAGCCTCAGGAAACAAAGTATCTTAAAAAGGCTATTGTTGAACTACTCAAAGGGGTAGATGAAAATAGTGTCTTACACAAGGTTCTTAAAACTTTACAAGCTGGCAATATTGATAAACGTATTGAAGATGCGGTTTCACACGACAAAGACGCAAAAGCACATATAGATACTATCACTAATATTATAATGAAAATTGATGCCGAGCCAAAAGTAAAAGATAAATTTTTAGACAGATTCAAAAAGGGTGTAGTTGATACTAGTAAATTATTAGATAAAAAATTACATCATTTTAGTGACCTTGTGGGCCCAGGATTCCCTACTGAAGTTTTTAGAAAATTATGTGTTGCTCCTGCTTTAGTACCCAGAGGTGTTGGTGCCGGTGAACTAGCGTTTGCTATATTAAATCCCAACATCAAATGGACTGGTAAAACTGGGGGCGGCGGAGACATCAATGTAGCCGGGACTCCCGTAGAATTAAAAACTACAGTATCCAGTGGCGGTAGATGGATAGATACTAAAAAATCAAAAATGAATGTTTCGGGCATGGTAGCTGCATTACAACAGGCTACAGGAAAAGAAGTTCCTGATAGAATAAGTGTTAATAACTGGGTCAATTATTGGAGACCTCTAATTACTAACCCGGCTGATTTAGAAAAAGTTTGTGATGCAATGGCAAAAGGATTATTCACTGCGGTAGGTAGTGGCAACTACAAAAAAGCATTGATGACCGGTAGTGCTGAAGATATCACTGAAGCTATGTTAGATACTGGATATAACAATTACAAAAAACTCTCTCATTTTGACGGTATCCTGTTAATGGATATGGGTAGCGAATCAGTACAATATTTTACTGATTATCCTTCAATGAAAGGACTTATTAGTGTAGAGACACCTTATGTGATTGCACCAGAAGGTGAGATGATGCCAAAAGTAACATTGTCTGCTGGAAAGACCGCAGGTTACGGTGACTATGATGTAGGCGGTAAGAAAAAGAAAGCAGCTAAGTTGGGCGAGCCAACGCCATCTGAAAAAGAGTTTAGAAACACTGCTCAAAATATAGCTACTGGACGTGCGAATAAACCAATAAAAGCACCACCTATTGACACATCAACTAATGTAGAGCCAAATGTGGGCCGAGCAAAGCGCAAACGTTAACCAAACAAGTTGATTTTCCTATCAATTCATGTACAATGTATTAAAGAGGTACATTATGTCTAATTTAGTTCCAATGGTTTTAGAGCAGACTAGTCGCGGTGAACGCAGCTATGATATTTACAGTCGCTTACTGCGCGACCGAGTTATTCTGTTAGAAGGCGAAGTCCATGATACAATGGCAAATTTAATTGTTGCCCAATTACTTTTCTTAGAGAGTGACAATCCAGATAAGGACATTTATCTTTATATCAATTCACCGGGTGGTTCTGTAACTGCTGGTATGGCTATCTATGATTCTATGCAGTTTGTTAAGCCAGATGTACAGACTATTGTTATGGGACAGGCTTGTTCAATGGGCAGTTTGTTAGCACAAGCAGGGGCCGCAGGCAAGCGATTGATTCTTCCAAATGCTCGGCACATGATTCATCAGCCTTCGGGCGGTGCGCGTGGTCAAGCAACTGATATGTTAATCGTTGTAGAAGAAATTCTAGAAATGAAGAAGAATCTTACTAAAATTTATGAGACTCATAATACTGCAGGCAAGACCTTTGAACAGCTTACCGCAGACATGGAGCGTGACAACTACATGAGCGCAGAAGAAGCTGTTGTATACGGCTTAGCTGACAAGGTTATTGCTAAGCGGGAATGAGATGGGATGGTCACTCAGTGAATTGATAGCTGTAGCAGTAGCAGAGATTCTCATACTTGTAGGATGGATGCTACCTTTGCAGAACTACCTAAGCCCTAAAAAGGGCTTAGGTTATGCCTTAGGTTGGACCGGCGCTATAATGATGACTTTGCTATTTGCATATAGCATACGGCGCCGGTTCAATTGGTCTTGGCTTGAACGTACTCCCTCAATACGCAAGTGGTTTAATGTTCATATGCTATTGGGTATTTTTGGGCCTATTGCGATTCTATATCATTGCGGTTATCATCTAGGGGCACTTAATAGTAACATGGCTCTTTGGAGTATGCTGACTGTATTTGCTAGCGGCTTTATTGGGAAGTTTCTTTATCTTAGAGTAGGTTGGGAGCGTCTGTTTAGATGGTGGCATTACGCACATATTCCTTTTGTGGGTATATTAGTAATGGCATCGATAATTCATATCGTTTCAACCTTCTACTACTAGGGTGTCCAAATAAATAATAATATGTGTATCAAAGACATACTTAATAAAAATGCGGAAGCGCAACTGGGGCTTAAGAAGTTAAACCCGAACCCTAACTCAGAAACTACTACCCCATCTCGTAGTGTACAACGTCGCCTCGCATTCCAAAAAGGGGAGCCCATCCCCCAATTTGATCCAAAGGACGTGTAAGTCATTGATTTACTTAGGATCGTAAGTCGTTGATTTTCTTGGATTTATAGTTGGGTATTTTTGTAAAAAGGGCTTGCAATCGGTTCCAAAATCCGTATAATAGATATATAGGGTAGTGAAACGGAGCAAGTATGAAGTACGAAGTTTATCAGATGCATTTGTCGGACAAGGTTATTAACGAGGTAAATCGTTTGGGCCACGCAGGTGCCGCTAAAGTCTATCCTGAGTACGAAGCATATCAGGAAATGCACTTTGAGGGTAGCAAGGGTTTCAAGTCCACATATCTTCAGTACTTCGGCAAGGTCGCTGAAATTGAGGCTCAAGACTTGGAACAAGTGTTTGAGATTGGCAACGGCTACGGTGACCAGACTAAGATTACCCGTTTGAAGCGTATGCATTCGGTAAGCGTTGGCGATATTGTTGTAGCCGATGATGGTCGTTACATGATGGTAGACGGTATGGGCTTCAACGAGGTCAGCGTTCTTGTATAAGGTTGCACAATTTGGAATGGGAGAATAAGATGAAGGTTCGTAACATGATAGATACTTCGGTAGCTAACTCCGTTCTGAAGGAGTTCAGAAAGTTGGCCCGCATCTCTGATTCGGTACTAGAGATGGATGTTCATTCCTATATCAATGGGCGTGAGCAGGGTTACGCGATCAATGAATCTTTTGGTATTA
>Ga0114962_10004876_pt1 | contig 10606 bp, 8 predicted proteins | sample C_130820_MF_Meta_FD_87017 | JGI IMG/M metagenome (GOLD analysis project Ga0114962, IMG submission 87017) | Freshwater microbial communities from Lake Croche, Canada to study carbon cycling - C_130820_MF_MetaG | ecosystem: Environmental > Aquatic > Freshwater > Lake | place: Lake Croche, Canada...
CAGTGTAATTCCGGTTAGCTCAGTAAAAGATTGTTTAAATTATAAAGATACGCCCAATCATATTTTGGCAGCAGAACGAGATGCTGAGACTCCTTACGGCTTTGAATACAGCAATTCGCCAAGAAATTATATGAATGATGCTATCAAAGGTAAAACATTGGTACTCACAACCACTAACGGAACCAAACTTTTACACGAAGTAATTCAAGCAAAAGAAATCGTAATTGGTTCATTTGTAAATATAGCGGCCTTATCCAATTATTTATTGTCGCAAGATAAGGATGTACTGCTGGCCTGTGCTGCTTGGAAAGGGCGGGTTAATATGGAAGACAGCCTTTTCGCGGGTGGAGTAGTAAGTCATATTAAAAGCAAATTTAATATATTTTGCGACAGCGGTAAAATGCTTAGTGATTTATACAATCAAATTCAACCGAATTTATACAACTATCATTTAAATGCTAGCCATCACCAACGATTAGTAAATTTGGGTGCTGCTGAAGATTTCAAATATTGTTTTCAAGAAAACATTGCACCAGTTGTTCCGGTATTAATTGGGAACAAATTAGTTAATCATTCAGCATCTTGACATAATTCTATTAATACGCCGTTGCTAGATTTCGGATGAATAAAACATACCAGTTTATTATCGGCTCCTCTTTTTGGGCTTTCATTTAATAAAATAAACCCTTCTTTTTTTAATCGTTCCATTTCTTCCACAATATTATCTACCGCCAAAGCGATGTGATGAATTCCTTCTCCACGCTTTTCAATAAATTTTGAAATTGAACTTTCGATTGATGTTCCCTCTAACAATTCAAATTTATTTACCGACGTTTGAAAAAACGCTGTTTTCACTTTTTCACTCTCCACTTCTTCCGTTTTATAACATTGCGTATTCAATAATTTTTCGAAAAGTGGAGAAGAATTAGTTAAATCTTTCACGGCAATTCCAATGTGTTCAATGTGTAGTATTGACATAATTTTTTATTATCGACCCATATAAACCATTAATACAGAAATATCAGACGGAGAAACTCCACTAATTCTTCCTGCTTGACCTAGTGTTCGGGGTTTTATTTTAGTTAATTTTTCGCGAGCTTCGATTGAAAGTGATTTCAACTTATTGTATTCAAAGTTTTCTGGGAGCATTTGTTCTTCCAAACGTTTCATTTTATCTACTAATTCGAGTTCCTTTTGAATATACGTTTCATATTTTATTTCCGTTTCGGCATATAATATTTCCTCATCGGTCATATCTACAAGCACATCATTTACTTTTTGAACGGTTTTTAAATCATTTATGGTAATATTTGGTCTCAAAACTAGCTGACTAACCTTTTGTCGTTGGGTTAATTCGGCACTATTTTTAGAAGTCAAGACCTTATTTATTTCTTCCGGTTCTAATTTCATCTCTGAAAACGCTTGTTTAACTTTACTATGGGCGTTTTGTTTTTTAGTCATTAAATTTAATCGCTCATCGCTAGCAAGACCTAATTTATTACTTAACTCAGTTAATCGAATATCTGCATTGTCTTGACGCAATATCATTCGGTATTCCGCTCGAGACGTAAACATTCTATAAGGTTCATCGGTGCCTTTATTAATTAAGTCGTCAATTAAGACCCCAATATACGCATCGGCTCGACTCAATATAACAGATTCCTTTTCAAAAACAGCTTGATGTGCATTTATTCCAGCCATTAATCCTTGGCAGGCTGCTTCTTCATATCCTGTTGTTCCATTAATTTGTCCAGCAAAGAATAAATTTTGAATTAATTTAGTCTCTAAGGTATGCTTTAATTGTGTGGGTGGGAAGTAATCGTATTCAATAGCGTATCCGGGTCGAAACATTTTAACGTTTTCTAGCCCAGGTATTAATTGTAATGCTTTTTGTTGCACATCTTCAGGTAAAGAAGTACTAAAACCATTTAAATATATTTCAACCGTGTTCCATCCTTCTGGTTCGATAAACAATTGATGACGGTCTTTATCTGCAAATCGATTGATTTTATCTTCAATACTAGGACAATATCTTGGTCCAGACCCTTCTATTCGACCGGTATACATTGGCGATCGATCAAAGCCTGTTTTTAAAATATCGTGTACATCCTGATTGGTGTAAGTAATCCAGCAGTTTCGTTGCTCTTTAGGCTTAGGAGTATTGGTATAAGAGAAGCCTATTATTTCATCGTCACCATCTTGAACAGTTACTTTAGTATAATCAATTGATCTACCATCTAATCTCGGAGGGGTTCCTGTTTTTAATCTGTCAGAATTAAACCCTAAATTAACCAGTTGTTCTGTTATTCCGGTTGCGGCTTTTTCGCCTATTCTACCACCTCCAAATTGTTTTTCACCTATGTGTATTATTCCATTTAAAAAAGTGCCACTTGTAATAATTACCGACCTAGATTTAAGCGTTATACCCATTAAAGTTATAACTCCACAAGCTTTCCCACCTTCTACTATTATATTATTAACGGAGTCTTGCCAAAAATCTACATTAGGTGTTTTTTCTAGATATTCTCTCCATGTTTGAGCAAAAAGCATTCGGTCATTTTGTGTTCTAGGACTCCACATTGCTGGACCCTTGCTTTTATTTAGCATTCGAAACTGGATCATACTTAAATCACTCACTATTCCAGAGTAACCACCCATTGCATCAATTTCACGTACAATTTGACCCTTAGCTACACCACCCATTGCCGGATTACAACTCATTTGTGCAATATTCTGCATATTCATTGTAATTAATAGAACTTTTGAGCCTAGGTTTGCTGCTGCTGCTGCTGCTTCACAACCTGCATGCCCAGCACCAACAACAATAACATCATATTTATTTACCATTTTTTTATTTCCATTAAAAAATGTTCCACGTGGAACATTCTGATTTAAATGTTTCACGTGGAACATTACTAATTACTATTAACTAAATTTTAAATTTTAACTCTACGCAACTTCCATTATTTGAAAAAACAACCCATTCACATAAGTTTTTCATCAAGAAGACACCTCTTCCAGTAGTTTTCTCTAGATTCTCAGGTAAGGTTGGATCCGGTAGGCTATTATAATTAAATCCTTTACCTTCATCACTAACAATAAATGTAAGGTAATTATTCTCCATTGTTAAATCAACGCTTACATTTTTAGTGCCATCTCCTAAGTTACCATGTATTATTGCGTTATTTAAAGCTTCCCCTAAAACCAATTCAATATTTACTAAACATTCACTATCAATTGATTGTAATAATTGTATTTGATCTAATATAGAATTTAATTGATTAATATTTTCAGGGAAAGAGGCAATACGGTAGTTGAAAATTGTATTTTGAATCATAATAAAATATAATATATTATTGTGTAAAAACTTATTTCTATACGATATACGCCACTTTAATGTTTCAATTATTTATCAAAAATATCAGAATCCGTTTGAAATTGAAATCCTAGGCGCTTACCAGTTCGAATTGCTGCATTACCATGCTGTTCTAAGCTTTGAATAACACTGATAACCTTAACCTCATCATACAACGGAACTAATGAATCAAACGTTAATGTATATAATAAACAAGATTCAATTATTTTAGAAATGGCTGTCTCATCCAAAACCGTATTTTCAAAATCATTGTATAATAAACCTAACTGTCTTTTACCTTCCATGAAATAATGATTATCTACATTAATAAATAATCGACCAATCATGTAACCTAAATCATTGAACCGGTTGTAGACAAATGAGTCTGATAAGAAGTTATAAATTTTAATTATTGAACAAAATCCTCGTGTAGGATTGCTTTTTATATAATCCAATTTATGTACGTAATGGTTGTCATCAAAATTATACATTACGTTATCTAAGGTAAAAATTAACACTTCACCAATAAATTGAATTTGAACTTCAAAATTTCCACTTTCCTTATAGGAAACTTTGTCCCTTAATTCAGGTTTTAATTTCATCTCTTCAATTAAATTTCTTAACCGTATTTTAATTAAGTTAAATGCAACTTGAGAATTATTCATTACTGAGTTTCTTACGATGTCTTTTTCAATTAAAAGCTCTATAATTTTTATATCCATACAAAAAGTGATTAAAACTAGTGGATAACACTCCACATAGCGGTGTATAACTTCAAAGTTATTAAACAATTTACAGATGACAAATTTAAAATTAAAGAAAAAGAAAGGAGTTATTGATAAGTAGGAGATTATACCCCGAAATGTATCGCTTATGCACTTCAAAAGTTAATAAAAAAAATAGAAAACTATTAACAATCATAATTATACACCACTTGTTTATATCAATATATTTTCCTTTAAAATAGCACCTTTAAGAAGTTACTATCTGTTTATAACGTGTAGCATAAGTATTAAAATTTATAAATGCGGTCATTACTATAAATAAATATACACAAACTAACAGCCTTAATAATTACAACTATTATTTTTATATAAATCTAATTATAAATTATTAAGAAATACAAAAGTGTGTATAAACTAAAAGTTTATTTTTTAATGGTGCTTAACATTATAAGCACGTTCATTTAAAATTACCCAATATGAACTATAGTTCTACCTTTAAAAATTTCATTACCGTTATTTTAATAATATATTTACGTTATATATAATAGCAACAATAGTTTTAATTAAGCTATAAACTTAGTATTGACCTAATGGGATTATGCCTTGGTTCTAGGTTAAACCAAAATAGTATTAAATTATTAGATTTACTAAAATTACATTTTATACTTTGATGTTACTATAAGATTGGTAGTCTAAAACAAGCAATATTAATAAAATAGTAATTTAAAATATAGTACTGCAAATTAAAATTTTGCAAGTATATAAAATTTAACGTTTGCGTTTTAATTCAAAATTGCTACCCAGATAAACCTTACGAACTTGTTCGTCGGCGGCCAATTCTTCGGCGGTGCCGTGTTTCAAAATTTTACCTTCAAACAAAAGGTAAGCACGATCTGTAATAGAAAGTGTTTCTTGAACGTTGTGATCAGTGATTAAAATACCGATTCCTTTATTAACTAAATTTAAAACAATGGCTTGAATGTCCTCAACTGCTATAGGGTCGATACCTGCAAACGGCTCGTCCAATAAAATAAATTTAGGATTAGTAGCTAATGCTCTGGCGATTTCGGTTCGACGACGTTCACCACCACTTAACACATTCCCCATGTTTTTACGAACATGTGTTAATCGAAATTCATTTAAAAGGACTTCTAATCTTTCTTTTTGTTGCGTTTTTGTAAGTTCGGTCATTTGTAAAATGGCCATAATATTATCTTCTACAGAAAGTCTACGGAAAACAGAAGCCTCTTGAGGTAAATAGCTAATACCCATTTGGGCTCTTTTATACATTGGTAAACTCGTAATTTCTACCTCATCTAAAAAAACAGTTCCTTCGTCGGGTTTTACCAAACCAACCATCATGTAGAAGGTGGTAGTTTTACCGGCGCCATTAGGGCCTAATAAACCAACAATTTCACCTTGTTTAACCTCTACTGAAACATCGTTAACAACGCGGCGTTTTTTGTATTGTTTGTGAAAATGATGCGTGTGTAAAATCATATTGGTATAAATAAAGCTCAAATATAATCGGAATCGCGTTAAGCAGCGGAGAATATTTGCAATAATAACCTAAAATAGAACCAGGAATAGTTTTAAGAACTTTATTAATGGTTTAAAATCGCTGTTAAATCTGGTTCTTATACACTGACTACCTACTTAAATAAATTCCTGTTTTTAGATTACAAACAAAAGTGCTTAAGAAATTATTTATACCCGATCGGAAGCAAGTAGATAAACGTTAGCCAATAAAATCAAAAGCCTAAAGAATGCGCAATAAAAAATCAGCTTAAGAAAGAGTAGTAGGGAGATTTTATTTTTTTTATACTGATCCAGCCTGGGAATCTCCCGTTACTAATAAATTTAGCAAAAAAAAAGCCATTCAAAATGAATGGCTTTTAATATTAAGCGGCAGGAACAGGAGAAAGTTTCGCTTTAACTTTCTTTTCTATTTCATCGGCCATTTCTGGATTGTCTAATAGAAGTTGTTTAACACCTTCGCGTCCTTGTCCTAATTTAGTTGTATCGTAACTAAACCAGCTACCATTTTTTTGTAGAATACCACATTCAACGCCAAGGTCGATAATTTCACCCACCTTGCTAACGCCACGTCCGTAGATAATATCGAATTCACAAACGCGAAAAGGAGGGGCCACTTTATTTTTAACGACCTTTACCTTTACTCTGTTACCAACGATGTCGTCGCCTTCTTTAATTTGGCCGATACGTCGAATATCAAGACGGATAGAGGCATAGAATTTTAAAGCGTTACCACCCGTTGTTGTTTCGGGGCTACCAAACATCACCCCTATTTTTTCGCGTAATTGGTTGATAAAAATACACGTACAACCCGATTTACTAATAGCAGCAGTAAGTTTACGCATTGCTTGGCTCATTAAACGAGCTTGCAAGCCCATTTTACTTTCGCCCATTTCGCCTTCTAATTCGGCTTTAGGAACAAGCGCTGCAACGGAGTCGATTACAATAATATCAACAGCACCGCTACGAATAAGGCTATCGGTAATTTCAAGAGCTTGTTCCCCATCATCGGGTTGAGAGATTAACAAGTTTTCTACATCTACGCCAAGGTGTTGCGCATAGGTTTTATCGAAAGCGTGTTCGGCGTCGATAAAAGCGGCAATACCGCCCATTTTTTGAGATTCGGCAATTGCATGAATAGCAAGTGTTGTTTTACCACTCGATTCAGGTCCATAGATTTCAATGATTCTTCCTTTCGGGAATCCACCGATACCAAGTGAGATGTCTAAGCCTAAAGAGCCGGTTGGAATAAACTCTAAAGCTTCAATGGCGGTGTCCCCCAGTTTCATAATCGTCCCTTTGCCAAACTTTTTGTCAATGGTGTCCAAAGTCAATTTCAGCGCTTTCAGTTTGTCAGAATTTTCAGCCATAATTTAATTGTTTAATGTTAAAAAATAATTTGACACAAAGTAAAGGAAAAATATTTTGGTTGGTATTAGTAATATGAAATTTTTATAAAAAAATGGTGTTGCTTGTATATCTTTGTAGCCACTTCTCTGCAGGATTTGTTTATTGTTAAGCGGGAAGAATATTTTTTAACAATTAAAACTAATAAACATGCAAATAGCCTCCTATTCGGCTTTGACAAAGGCCATTAAAGAACGAATTTTAATAATTGACGGTGCAATGGGCACTATGATTCAACGCTATAATTTGGGTGAAGCAGATTATAGAGGTACGCAATTTGAGCAGCACGATCGGGACTTAAAATGGAACAATGATTTATTAAGCATTACCTGTTTATAAAAAAGAGACGCGATACACCGAGAATATTTAGAAGCAGGCGCAGACATTATAGAAACTAATACTTTTAGTGGAACTGTAATAGCACAAGCGGATTATAAAATGGAGTCGCAGGTTTATGCTATAAATTATGAATCTGCGCAAATTGCTAAAAAGGCTGCGACCGATTATACTTTACAAAATCCGGAAAAGCCACGTTTTGTAGCAGGAGCAATAGGGCCAACAAATAGGACCTTATCTTTATCACCAGACGTTAACAATCCGGGATATAGAGCCATTACATTTGACGAATTGATGGACGCGTATTATTTTCAAGTGGAAGCCTTGGTAAAAGGTGGAGTTGATATACTGTTGATAGAAACCATATTTGATACCTTGAATTCAAAGGCGGCCATTTATGCTGTAAAAAAATATTTTAAGGATAGCGGTGTAGAATTACCAATCATGATAAGCGGCACCATTACCGACGCAAGTGGAAGAACATTAAGTGGTCAAACATTGGAAGCGTTTTATATTTCAATAGCACATGCACGGCCATTTTCGGTAGGAATAAATTGTGCCCTTGGCGCATCGGATATGCGTCCCTATATAGAGGAGTTAAACAAGATTGCTACCTGCTTTATTAGTTGTTATCCGAATGCGGGACTTCCAAATGCATTTGGGGGATATGATGAAACACCAGAAAGTATGTGTTCGGTTATAGATGAGTGGGCGGCCAATGGTTGGGTAAATATAGTTGGTGGATGTTGTGGAACTACACCGGAGCATATCAAACACATGGCGACCGATATGAAAAAATTTAAGCCACATGAATTACCCATTTTAGAAAGTATATAATTAAATAGAAATTAAGTCCAAGGAATAGAAGCCAAGGTATTGATGAAGCAATTTGGCTATCAATCAAAAATATGGAAACAATTAAACCGCTTTTGCGATTAGCAGGATTAGAACCTTTGGTAGTGCGACCAGAAACCAACTTCATTAATATTGGAGAGCGAACCAACGTTACTGGTAGTAAGCAATTTGCTCGATTAATTAAGGAAAATAAATTTGATGAAGCATTGGTTGTTGCGTTGCAACAAGTGGAGAATGGAGCGCAGGTTATTGATATTAATATGGATGAAGGTATGATCGATAGCGAATTAGCTATGACCACCTTTCTAAACTTAATTGCGAGTGAACCAAATATTAGTCGTGTTCCGATAATGATTGATAGTAGTAAGTGGACAGTTATAGAAGCTGGGTTGAAATGTGTTCAAGGAAAAGCAATTGTTAATTCCATTTCTTTAAAAGAGGGAGAAGAAAAATTTATTGAGCAAGCTGAGAAGTGTTTGATGTATGGAGCGGCGGTAGTGGTGATGGCATTTGACGAACAGGGACAAGCAGATACCGTTGAGCGAAAGGTTGCAATATGTGAACGCGCCTATGAAGTGTTAATCAAACAAGTTGGTTTTGCGCCAGAAGACATCATTTTTGATCCGAATATATTTGCGGTTGCAACCGGTATAGAAGAGCATAACAACTATGGTGTAGATTTTATTGAAGCAACACGAATCATCAAGCAGCGCATGCCTAAAGTGAAGGTGAGTGGTGGCGTGAGTAATGTTTCTTTTTCTTTTAGAGGAAATGATTTAGTGCGCGAAGCAATGCATTCGGTGTTTTTATATTATGCGGTACAAGCAGGCATGGATATGGGAATTGTGAATGCGGGCATGATTCAAGTTTATGATGAAATAGATAAAACACTTTTAGTTTTAGTAGAGGATGTGATTTTAAATCGCAGACCCGATTCAACCGAGCGATTGGTGAATTATGCTGAAACCATAAAAAGCAAAGGAAAGGTTTTAGTAAAAGATGAAACTTGGCGTAAAGGAACCATAGAAGAGCGTTTAAGTCATGCATTGGTTAATGGGATTATTGAATACATTGATGTAGACACGGAAGAAGCAAGGATTAAGTACAAGCGACCTTTGTACGTCATTGAAGGACCTTTAATGGCGGGAATGAGTGTTGTTGGAGATTTATTTGGAAGTGGTAAAATGTTTTTGCCTCAGGTAGTAAAGAGTGCAAGAGTTATGAAAAAGGCAGTTGCTTATTTAACACCTTTTATAGAAGAAGAAAAAAACACGCAACAATTTAGTGCTGCAAGCAATAGTGTAAAAAAGATTTTGATGGCAACCGTTAAAGGCGATGTACACGATATTGGAAAAAACATTGTGGGCGTTGTGTTGGGATGTAACGGATACGAGGTAATAGATATGGGCGTAATGGTGCCGTGCGAAAAAATATTACAGAGGGCACGAGAAGAAAAAGTGGACATTATAGGATTAAGCGGATTAATTACCCCGTCGCTAGATGAGATGGTGTATGTTGCACAAGAAATGCAACGACAAGGATTTACGATACCATTACTAATCGGCGGCGCCACCACTTCTAGGATGCACACGGCAGTGAAAATAGCACCTGGATATGCGCACGATGTAATACATGTATTAGATGCTTCTAAAAGTGTGCATGTGGCAGGAAGTTTATTAAGTGAAGAAAAGCAAGAAAATTTTTCGTCGGAAACAAAAAAAGAATACGATGCATTGAGAGATTCGTATCTTAATAGAAAAGTAGACAAGGATTATTTGTCATTGGAAGCTGCACAAAAAAACAGGTTTAAAATAGATTGGTCGAATTATCAAGTTACCCCACCTAAATCAACAGGCGCCCGTTTTTTTAATAATATTAAATTAAAAGACATTGAACCTTTGATTGATTGGACTCCGTTTTTTCAAGCGTGGGAGTTTAAAGGAAAGTATCCTGAAATTTTAGAGCATCCAGAATGGGGTGATGTAGCAAAGGGACTGTATAAAGATGCCCGCAAATTGTTAGACACTATTATTGAACAAAATTGGTTGGGAGCAAAAGCGTCGTTTGGTTTTTATAAAGCCTATTCAGAGGGAGACGATGTAGTAGTGTATGATCCAGAAACAAAAAAAGAAGTTCGTTTAAATTTTTTAAGACAACAATCTCAAAAAGCGGCGGGCGAACCGAATATGTGTTTAGCGGATTTTATTGCTCCGAAAGAAAGTGGTAAGACCGATTATATAGGAGCATTTGCCGTAACAGCCGGAATTGGATTAGATGAACGCGTGGCAATTATGCAAGAAAGGTTGGATGACTATCAAATAATAATGATAAAGGCATTGGCCGATCGATTAGCGGAAGCATTAACCGAATATGTTCACTTGAGAATTAGACA
>Ga0114962_10004877_pt1 | contig 10604 bp, 11 predicted proteins | sample C_130820_MF_Meta_FD_87017 | JGI IMG/M metagenome (GOLD analysis project Ga0114962, IMG submission 87017) | Freshwater microbial communities from Lake Croche, Canada to study carbon cycling - C_130820_MF_MetaG | ecosystem: Environmental > Aquatic > Freshwater > Lake | place: Lake Croche, Canada...
CCTTGTATTTTCTTGACTAGAGAATCTGCCAATTTATAATTTTCTTGTTTTAGCGCTTCGCGGACACCCGGCAAATTCTTGTAGGCCTCTTTGTTCATGTAAGGATCTACCGGCTCACCCGACCAAAGCGTCAAATCATTTAAGAAAATTTTATCGGTATCCGTCCCCCCAAAAACGGTCGCTCCCTGTGTTCCATTGCCTAATACCAAAGCCTCCTCAAAATACTTGGCTGGCTTATTATACCACAATTTTAGTTTTTTAGGCGATACTTGGACTGTTGACTTGGGAGACGCTACTAATGAAAGCTGAAATAGGATGGCAATGATCAAGTAATTGATAATTTTCATTCGGGGTATGTATTAATTTTTAAAATAGAATATCTTTGGGGGTAAGGGGGTAATTTAACTTTACTAACTTTTAAAAAGTTAGTAAAGTTGTAAATTACCAATTCAATTACCGAGGCAAAATTTCTATAAATTCAGCGCTTTCAATTTTGCTAAACCTGTTTTTGCCACTAGTAAAGCATCTTGTTGATACAGCGTTTTATTAAATAATTCAAGAGATAAAATCACTGGTTGGGAGGAAGGCTTAAGTAAGCCAACGATCTTCTTAATGGGCGCTTCACCATCACCCGCATAAATACGATCGGCATCTGTAATGACCCCAGGTTTCATAGTTGTCACATAGTCGTTGACGTGAAACACTTCGATCGCATTTTCACCTACTAAGTGCAAGCAATCATGGCTTGACTCGCCCTTATAAATATGAAAAACGTCGAGTAATAATCGGGCAGCGGGGTGGCCTGCTTCCGCAGCGACAAATAACACATCTGCTACTCGATTCAGGTTTTTAGAATGTCCCCACATTTCTAATTGGGGAATAACCGACATGGATACACCAAGATCTAAAATATTCCGGTAGCGTTCCGCGGCGCGGCGAAGGTCTAATCCCGCCTCTTTTGTGGCACCCATTGGAGGTGCGGCCGTGCGGTGACACCCTAATTGGGCCAGAAGGTCCATTTCGCGTTTCAACTGCTCAATTCCTTTGGCTCGAACAGATTCATCGTCGACAATCCACTGAGCGAAACCGATGGCATTTTGAACTTTAATTCCTAAGTCGGCAATTCGCTTGCGTGCATCTGCAATGGTTCCTCCCGATTTAAGGTAGGTTTCCAGGGTAGGCACCCAAATTTCACAATGTTTAAATCCAGCTTGGGCCGCAACTTCGAGTTCCTTGATGAAGCCCAGTTTTTGGCCCATGATGGTACTCATGTTTAGGGAAAATTCGAATTTTTGTTTAGCCACAAAAGTGCTATTGGCTACAGAATCAGATTTTGCTTCTGACATAGAGGGAATTAACGCCATTCCTGCAGCGGTTCCAGACGCTTTAATCAGCGTACGACGACTCATTTGCATCATAATTTATATAGGTTTGGTGCAAATTAAGTATAAATAAAAAGAACAAAAAATAATTTTACTCTTGATACGATTCGCCAGCCTTAAAACTATTCTCCATCCCCTGTAAGCTTGGATTGTCGAAAACCTCTCCGCCATTGTATTTAAAGCGCGTGGGCTCCTGGCCTGTAGCTTTTCGATGCCACTGATATCCAGTCAAAGAAGAATAATGGCAGACAAAAGATTTGCGAGTAAGCATTGGATTTACAATGGGATCTCCACCATGAACTAAGGAGGCGTGCCAAATGAGTACATCCCCTTTTTTAATCAATAAAGTCTCCTTTTTTAGCTTTTTTTGCGCACAAAGCTTATCTAAATAGATGGCAAAATCATTCGGATTTTTTTTCGAAAGCTCATTGTAAAAGATGCCATTCCCAAATTTAAATTTTTTGATTTTATGAGATCCAGCAAAATAATAAAGGGGTCCAGCATCCGCATGCACATCCTCCAAAGGAATCCAAGCGGCGGCTAAATGGCTCGGAATTTGAGACGTCACATAGGGAAAATCTTGGTGGGTGGCTTGTTGGCTCCCATACAAAAACGTCAAACTCTGCATCGCCACCGGGGTCTGATTGAAGATGGCTTGTAAGAACCCGACAATCCCGCTATGCAGCATCAGTTTTTTCCCGTAGACCGACTGGTTATGGAAATCATTGATCTTGATGTAGCGGCCCATTAAAATATCCATGGGAACTGCGGAAATCGGTTGGACCGGATTTTTTACATACTCCGGCAAGTCAATCCTAATTTCGGTATTGTATTGAGTTTTATGTTGGATTAGTTCCTCCACATCCTGTAAATAAAAATCAATTAGATTTTCGGGAATAATATTTTCCAAAATAACATATCCATTTTTCTCCCAAAAAGTCAACTTTTCTTGGAGGTCAAAAGGCAAGGTTTTAGAAAAAGTATATTGGTCAACAAATTCGACAATATTAGCCTCCGCTGCGTCAATCCATGGAAGTGTATTAATCTCAAAGTCGGTAGGAAAGGTTTGAAAGGTGTTTTTTACAATTTTTTTTAGCTTATTAATCATTATTTTTGGTTATCGAATACTTTATTTTCTGATGTTCGTTTGTACTAAAGGTACTTAAAAAAAATTAATCCTTCTGTCCATAGTAAGCATCCTTTCCATGCTTCCTCGTGAAATGTTTATTCAAAATATGATTGGGAAAAATTGCTAATGGATTTAATATTAATGTATGATATGCCATCTGGGCACAAGATTCTAAAGCCACTGCATTTTCTAACGCTTGGGCTATCGACTTCCCCCAAACAAATGAAGCATGACCAGAAAGTAGACAAGCTGGAATATGTAAAGGATTAATTTGATTGCTCAAGAAATAATTCACCAATGTTGACCCAGTTAACTTTTCATATCCTTCCTCAACCTGCCCTAAAGTTAGCGGAGACAAACATGGAACAGCCCCAGAAAAATGATCCGCGTGAGTCGTGCCTAATGCAGGAATTGATTTACCTGCTTGAGCCCAAATGGTAGCCCAAGGGGAATGTGTATGAACAATTCCAGCCACCTCAGCAAAACCCTTATAAATCTCCAAATGGGTTAACGTGTCTGATGAAGGTTTTAATTTAGAATCAATCACCTTGCCATCCAAGTCCACCAACACCATATCTTGCCAAGTTAATGTGTCATAAGCTACTCCACTTGGTTTTATTGCCATAATACCAGATGAACGATCCAAAGCAGATGCATTGCCCCAAGTCAACACGACTAATTTGTGCTGTACAATAGCCATATTAATTTCAAAGGCTTCTTTTTTCAAATTTTCTAGCATGGCTCTTCCCATTTATGTACTAACTCTTTATGTGTCATCACTGCCGTTGGCGTGAAATGTAAAGCTTTCATTTTTTGGCGATAAGCCAAAATATCATTGGGTCTACCCCATCTTTCGGGACAAACTAAACATGTTTTCATTCCACCCATTTGTTTAATAACTTCAGGGTTTAATGGCAAAACGGTATTCGTATCAATCCATACCCAATCTACATGGTCAACATATTTTTGGACTAGTTCAATAGGCTCATCTTCAGAATACCGAATGGCTATCGCACGCTCTCCTGCTCTTGATGCTCGATAAATATAGGGGAACTCGACGTCCAACAAAAAATGCCTTTCGATACCTCTACTTCTAACCGCCTTTAGTACGTCCGATTCTATCCCCGCTTCTTTAATATTAAGAACCAAAAGGCCATGTTGGTATGCATCCAAATAATCATCTAAAAAATCTCCATTTTCATAGGGATCATGGTGTAAAATTAATTTGCTTCCTTGAGCCCGTATGTCAATTTCACATCCGTATTTCGTTGGAATCTCAACAAGATTTTGAATCTTATTAACCCGATGAATGACTATTTCCATACTCATCTTTTCCCTTGTTTAATGTCGTTCCTGAGTTGGAATATATAGGCAAAAGTTCTCTTGATCAATTTATACTTCCCCTTAAGATTTCCGCCCCCTTTAGCCTCCCCAAATTCACGCTTTGCAAAAAACACAGGAAACGATAGGACCTTCATTCCCAATCGATTTGCGACAAATAAGACATATAAATCTAAAGAAAAATCCAGCGGCGCAACATCCAAATGTTTCATAAAACTTCGATGAAACATTTTAGGTTGGGCATTAACATCCCATAGTTTTGACCCCAATAAAAAAGATGAAATCACCGACATCGACGCCGTAAAAAATACATCAAACAAGCCTCTTCCATTCCTTTCTCCCTTAACCAAGGTTTGACCCGTTAATATATTAGCGCCAAACTGATCAAATGCAACAATGACATCCTTAGGATCTGTTTGTAAATCGGCATGCGTCCAAGCTAAAACTTCGCCTTGGGCCAAGGATAATCCTTGTAAAATTCCAAACCCATATCCTTGATTTATAGGAACATGCATTAGCTTAGCAAAAGAATTTTCTGGTTGGGCGAATAATGTCTTGAAAATCTCTTGCGTGCTATCTGAAGATCCATTATCTACAAAAATAAATTCTATATCTTCGCGCGCTCCGCATGCTTCTCTACACACCTGAACCAAATTAGGCAATGAGCCCGACTCATTATAACATGGAATTACGATGGATAATTTTTTCATCTTGGGTTATATTCGTCTTTTAAAATATTCCAACCAATATTGATATGTGATATAGTCCTGCGGGGTGCCCCAACAAATATATTGGTCCACTTCGTGGGCTTGCATGTTAAGACCTGCCCTAATAGCAAAGTCCGCCGCAACATCTACATAAAATTCGTTATTAATCCGCTCATTTGCATGCACCATCGCCTCCACAGCTTCGAAAAAATATTTAGCTTTTTTAAAAGTAAATGCCCCTATAATTGCATGGTCATTCATCGGGGTTTCACTTAATGGAATTTTACAAGATACGCGCTTAGCCTGAATTGAATCTTTACAAGTTTCTACCCAGCCATACATTTTTGGGTTTTGAAGTACTGCTGGATTATTTCTAAAAGTCCAAATCCACCCATCCACCTCATCATTCATGAATAAACTTTCAATTTCAGATTCCTGAAAAGTCATGTCATTGTCTGAAGCGCCAATCGTTAAAATCGCATCATCGGGGATAAATTCACGTGCCGCCATACAAGTAATCGCTTGGCCTTCAGTTAAATGGTCTACGGTAACAATAATGGCATTTGGAATATATTCTTTAATTTTTTCTTCCATTGGATATTTTTCCAAATGGCTCTTGCGGCAAACAAAAATATACCGATCCGCCTTGGGCAATGCTTGACATGCACGAATAACCATGGGCAATCCATCCACATCAATAAAGGGTTTGGGAATTTGATAGCCGGCATCTACGTAGCGCTGACCTTCACCAGCCATCGGAATTAAGTTAATTCGCATATATTCTCGTATGGGTTTCACCTTCTATTCGATACAAGGCCAATTCTCCGCAATTTATTTCATTTATTTTAATTGGCGTATCAATAGCCTCTTGAATAAAAGATTTATTTTTAAAAGAGGCAATACTAACATGAGGCAACCAATGCTTTCCTACAAAAGGGAATCCGTAATTTTGATAAGATACGTTAAAGGGCCCTTCCCAGGAATTTGGATATTCGATTGGCTTTACAATAAAGGGTTTCATCGACTCTGCCAAATTTAATTGTAAAGATTCCCAAGCCCATGTTTTTTCTAATCCAATCGTTAATGTGTCACCACCTGTCACCGCATCATTTTCAAAAACTACCCATTGGGCTGAGGGAAAATCGGGTGAGGTGTTAGAAATTAAAGATGTATATTTTGATTCTTTTTGTTTTTCTCCATAAAATAAAAACAGGGTTGCATGAACGGGGTGATGTAAATACATAGCATCTGGCTCTATAAGTTCAGCCTTTGCCTTCCATTCAAGAACAAACTCATTGAATTCATTTCCTGGAACCCAAAAATAGCCGTATTTAATAAGCTCAGTACTCATGTTTTGTCAAATATCTTTATATCGAATTCTTTGCTCCTTTGATAATGCTGGAATTAATCCGTTTTGGAAAATTCTAAAATTATGTTTTTCTAAATGTCCTGGATTTAATTTAAACCAATCATGCATTGGTAAATCTAATGCCTTGCCGATTAAAGCCCTAATAACCACATTATGTGTTACAACAGCTACATTATTTTCAGGCTTAATCGTCGAAATAAATTTTACCAAACGCTCCGCAACATCTTGTTGGGACTCGCCCCCACCAGGAAATTTAGGATCCTGTTTGCGCTCCCAGGCTTCCACCAAATCTGGAAATTTTTCTGCTAACTCAGGAAACAAAAGCCCCTCAGCAGACCCATAATTAATTTCATTTAAAAGAGCGTCTTGGATTTTATTTGACGTTTGCAACGCCGCACCTGTTGAGATAGTACGTTGCAAAGTCCCCGTATAAACGGAATCAAATGCTTCCATAGGGATTTCTTTAGGATCTAAAGGTACAATATCTGGATTTCTACCAACACCTAAAAATGACCCGTCGTTGAGTGGTGTCTTTCCGTGCCTGATAAATGATATTGTGGGCAAAGAGTTAGTTAGGTTTTCGTACCAAATACTCAATTCTTTTATGAATACTTCTAAGCGATTGAAAATTAATCTAGGTTCTGATTCTTGTTGGTATTTCCAACGATGCAGTGCTAAGAAAAATTCGGTATGCGACTTAAATTCAGGGTTCAATTGACAAAATTCCTCAACTAGTTCCTGTGTAGAAAAACGCTGATTTGATTGTCTAATAATTTTAATCAAATTCAACATCAAAAATTTGATCACATGGTAGGCATATTCTTTTTGATGTCGGTCGTCCATGTTATGGGTATGTCTTTTTTCGACAACGGCTCCATCCGAAAACTCATAAGCTCGATAGCTAATTTGCCCACTTGTTAAATCATCCAAATAGGCCTCCATGCCGCGTCTAGTTCCTATCAAATCTTCTAATTGGACCCCATTCGCTGAATAAATATCTTTCAAATTTTTACCAAAAGTCGCCGGGAAATATTCCCAATCAAGGCATGTAAAAGGACTTTCAATCACATGTTTTCGATGACCGGCCACATCGTAAATCATGAGGTGAAAAACTGCCGTTTTTTCATCATTAAATTTAAGAGGACCAAAACTCATGTTTAGTTTTATTTGATATCCCGGCAGAAAAATATCTTCCCCCTTGATGCGACCAGCATTTTTTTCAATTTCGTTAAAAACGGGTTCAGTTAATTGGTCTACGATGACAATGATATCAATATCACTAATTAATCTGAGGTCGGCAGCAGATTCAAAAGATCCCACAAAAGTAATGGAGATGACACCTTTAACTTCTGAAATACATTCGGCTAGAGTCTTTTTTATTTGAAGCTTTATCTCCTCAATATTTTTCATATTCACCGGATGTTTGGAGAAGCATGATATTTTTGATTGGATTTGGAGCACTTAGTATGAAACTTCCTGAAACAACAGACTCCACATTTAGGTATTTTACTGTAGTTTGATTGACGCCACCATCAAGACAAATTTCGAAATTTTGCCGATTTTTATGTTGGTTTAATTCATCAATCCAAGGAAGAATTTCCATGTCAAATTTTTGCCCTGAAAACCCTGGTTTAGGAATAGCTAAGAGCAGCACATGTTTTACATACTCTAAAAAAGGATAAATAGATTCAAGTTTTTCGCTAATCCCTACCGCAATCCCAGCTTTGACCCCAGCTCTTTCAATGGTTTTAAAAACATCTTGTATATTCTCGTCTATTTCGGCGTGAATGTAAATAATATCAACATAAGGTAAAAGATCATCAAGCCAAATCGATGGTGTTTTGGACATGATATGGACTTCTATTTTCTTTTTTTGCCAATAGGCACGAATCACCTCAGCGCGATATGCTTTTACATCTTTACAAGTTGGATTGAAGGATTTGTCAACAATATCTATGTGAATAAAATCGGAAATATTGGAAATTCGATCGAAAATTAATTTGATGTCTTCAACCCCGTCCGCATAAATAGCGACACCCACCTTTTTAAATTCTTTAAATGAAAATTTTCTGTGAAGCAGGTAAGATAAAATGAAAAATATGCCTGCAATTAAAAATCGTGAGGCCTCCATCGGTAGGCCAACATACGTTAATTTCTGTCTAAAAAAATATTGCACCAAAAAAGAAATCGACGAAATAAGGGTAAAGTAAAGCAAGGCACGCTGTCTTTTTGGTTGGGCTATATGAAAATTAAATCGAATATTTAGTCCAAAAGCCGTTAATAAACCTACAATAAATGAAAAGAAAATGGATAAAATGGAGGGGATATCAAATGAAATTAGGGCACGAGCCACCAAAAGCTCGGTAAAAAGCGAAATGACTCCAAACCCGGTATAAAGCAATAAAAAGCGATACCTATAAAAAAAATAATTGAATGAATGCATTCAGGACCCTTTAAAAGAAGATGTTTACAACAAAAATAATTGATTTTGTAGACAGACCCTATTTTGAAGAGGATATTTATTTTGGTGCATAATTAACACCCACAAAATCAAATTAATTCCTATTTTTACCCTATGATTCTTAGGACGGAAAATCTAGTAAAAAAATATGGGGCACGATTAGTGAATGACCACATCTCCTACCAAGTTGCCCAAGGAGAAATTGTGGGTTTATTAGGCCCCAATGGAGCAGGCAAAACAACTTCATTTTATATTGCCACTGGTTTAGTGAAACCCAATTCTGGCAAAGTATATTTAGATGATTTAGATGTAACTAGCTTGCCTATGTATAAGCGCGCGCGTTTAGGCATTGGCTATTTAGCGCAGGAAGCCTCTGTTTTTAGAACCTTGTCTGTGGAAGAAAACATCCTAGCCGTTCTTGAGATGACTACACTATCAAAATCAGAACAGAAGGAAAAAACAGAAAGTCTCCTCGAGGAATTTTCCCTTACCCAAGTACGTAAAAGCTTAGGTCAAGTCCTTTCTGGAGGGGAACGGAGACGAACTGAAATTGCGCGCGCCTTGGCCGTTGACCCGAAATTTATTCTATTAGACGAACCCTTTGCCGGCGTGGATCCCATTGCCGTGGAAGAAATTCAAAGTATTGTGGCCAAATTAAAATACCGGAATATTGGCATCTTAATTACTGATCATAATGTGGACGAAACATTGTCCATTACTGATCGGGCTTATTTGCTATTTGAAGGTCGCATTTTAAAAGCAGGTACCCCACAAGAATTAGCCGATGATGAGCAGGTGAGAAGGGTTTATTTAGGCAAGAACTTTAAACTGAGAGAGGGCAGGTAATAGGTATTTGGTAACAGGTAATAGAAAAATAACAAATAAGAGTCAACAGGTGATAAGTATTAGTAAATGAAAAAGGAAACACAAGCGATACACGCGACTAACTTACTAGATGAGACCGCGGGGGCAATAGCTACGCCGATTTTCTTATCAACCACTTTTACTCGTGATTCAGATGGAAGTTATCCCAAAGGTCACATGTACTCTCGGAATTCAAATCCAAATCGGGATGCCCTAGAAAAAGGTTTAGCTATTCTCGAAGGAGGAACTAAAGCTTTTGCCTTTGGTTCAGGTTTAGCTGCCGTTTCTGCGGTGTTCCAATGTTTAAAATCAGGCGATCACGTCCTCATGCCATCATTAGGTTATTATGCCTCCGTAAAATTAGCTGAAGAAATCATGGGGCCTTGGGGACTGCTCATGAGCCAAGTAGATATGGAAGATTTGGATGCGGTTCGAGAATCGATCCAAGCAAATACCAAACTCATTTGGATCGAAACGCCTGCTAATCCACTTCTTGGCATATCCGATATTCAAGCCATTTCTTCACTCGCACATTCGCACGGAATAAAAGTAGCTGTAGACAATACCATCGCAACTCCTATTTTACAAAATCCGATCCAATGGGGTGCTGATATCGTGATGCATGCCACCACAAAATACATTGGTGGGCATTCTGACATACTCGGTGGATCTATCATTGTGCGGGATGATGATGAATGGGCTGCCCGCTTAAAACGTGTCCAAATTCTCATGGGTGCCAGCCAAAGCCCCTTAGATTGTTATCTGTTAGCCCGAGGTCTTAAAACCCTTCCACTACGCATGCGAGAACATTCTGCCTCGGCATTAATGCTGGCAGAAAAACTTGAAAAACATCCCGCCATAGACAAAGTACATTATCCAGGATTAACTTCGCATCCCCAACATGCACTGGCCAAGCGCCAAATGCCCCATGGATTTTCTGGAATGATCTCGATTCAAATTAAAGGAGATGAGGCAAATGCGCGGAGAGTAGCTTCCAATTTGAAATTATTCCAACAAGCCACTAGTCTAGGTGGAGTAGAATCGCTTGTGGAACATCGCCGTTCTATTGAAGGGCCAGACAGTAATACGCCTGAAAATTTACTCCGTTTGTCGATCGGTTTGGAACATGTGGATGACTTGTGGGAAGATTTGAATTCGTCTCTATTGATTAATAAATTATAAAGCCAAGTTAAGATTTATTAAATAGGCATTAAAAGGCTTCGAATAATCAAATCCGTTGACATGTACTTTAATTATAGGATCATGACCTTGATTAATCTGAACAATAGGAATTAAAATTCCTGCGTTGGAGTTACTATCTGATTGTAAATACACAACATGTCCATGAGTA
>Ga0114962_10004878_pt1 | contig 10603 bp, 27 predicted proteins | sample C_130820_MF_Meta_FD_87017 | JGI IMG/M metagenome (GOLD analysis project Ga0114962, IMG submission 87017) | Freshwater microbial communities from Lake Croche, Canada to study carbon cycling - C_130820_MF_MetaG | ecosystem: Environmental > Aquatic > Freshwater > Lake | place: Lake Croche, Canada...
AAGTTGTCTAGTCATTTAATTGTCTTTTGCATTTTAATAATAATTCTCTGCTCCTTTGTAAGTTAATAATCCTACTCTAAATTGTACTTCTGATAAAAATTGTTCTCTAGTCATAATGTTATTTGTTTTAATTATTGATACCTAAAGATACTGAAATTAATTTACCTATGCAACTATTTTTAAACTTTTTTTATCTACTGACATTAATACTCCTCCTCTTACTTTCAATACTGCTTCGTCATTGTCTTCGAAGATCTCAGTGAGGATTCCAACTACTCTCTTACCAAAGAACTTATCTACTCCTTCATAAATCATTCCAATCATAAAGGAGGGGGACTTGTTAACCTTCTTAGGTTTCTTCTTCCAAGTCCCTCTCAGATCTCTTTCTGCCATTATAGTTCAATTGTTCCTCTCACTTTAGACTTTGGAGATTGCTTGGCAAGTTCCTCTTGAACATTCTCTATTGCAATCTTGTAACCAAAGTTGATAGCCATTTGCATTAACAAGATATCCATTGAACCTCTATTAGACTTTGCAAATGCTTCAAGATCTTCTCTTGTGTCTGGAGTTGCAACTATTCCTCTTGATAACATTCTGAACTGCTCTTCGAAAAACTTTTCCATAACTTTTGTTGTTTTAATTATTAATGAGATAAAGATAATGAAATAATACTTTGATTGCAACTTTAATTACAATTCATTTTCATCTACAGGAACAAATTCTGAACCTACAACTTCTTCATTAATTCTTTGTAATTCTACAACATCTTCTTGTTCAACTTCTGCTTCTCCAAAATCCATAAAGTTATTCTCAAGTGCTTCTCTAATCTCATCAAAGTTAATTGGAACTTCAGTACAAGCGATTTTATTTCCCCATTCAATTTCAAACTCTGCATTTTCTAGATCTACAATCTCTCTACTATTCTCTAACCAATCAATAGTTTCATCAATCGCTCTTTGAATATCAGTAGTAGTGATTGTTCTTCCTCCTCCTTCAACTGAATTGATAAGATTAATAACATCTTCTTTTGAAAAGATTGAAGATACTGAATTCTTAACTGACTGTAATACTAATTCTTTTTTCATAATGTTTTGTTTTTAATTATTAATACCTAAAGATACTCTTTTTATTCTATGCTTGCAACTTTTTTACTAATTATTTCTCCAATCTTTTGTAGATCTTTGACTAACATAAACATTCATTCCAGCCAAACGATACTCGTTCAAAAGTCTTATTAATTCTTTTCTGAAATCTTTATGGAAGATAAAATCTTTATGATCTAAACAATCTACTGTTTCAACTCCGTAATTTGATTTGTAGTTTAAATACCTCATGATTTGTTGTTTTAATTATTAAAAAGATCTTTCCCAATCTCTCTCCTTAACATCATCAATAATGTCTGAAAGTACTTGACACAATTCTTCTTCAAAGTCAACATCATCAATAGATGTTCCTGCTTCTTTGTACTCTGCAATTAATTCATCAATCTCTTCAATGAATCTTGCTTTAATCAACTTTAATTCTTTAAATGCTTTTGCCATGATATTTGTTGTTTTAATTATTAATACCTAAAGATACTTAATAAGATAATACGAGACAACTTTTTTACTAATTATTTTTAGAAAGTGATCTTAAGTATTCATCACTCAATCTGACTTTCTCCTCCAATAGATCTGAAGTATCAGTGTAAGGATTATTCATTACTAATTGTCTTAACACCTGATCTGTCATTCCAACTTTCTCAATAATGTATTGTAATGTTTCTCCATCAACATCAATCTCTCTTAATGTTTCAATAACTTGATTCACTAAAATTGTTTTAGAAGTTTCCTGATCTACAAAGTAAGATTTGAAGTATCCCTTTTCATCCCAACTAAGAATTAAACACTTATTATCTTCAGTCATAAGTTCTAACTGAGCAACATCATACATATGTATAACATCTGCGAAGTCTAATTCAAATTCTCTTTGTGTGCTGTTAGAAGCCTGCACTACGTAATAATCTACGTCTCTAAATAATTTTGTCATGTTTTATTGTTTTAATTATTGATACCTAAAGATACTCTTTTAATTGATCGAATGCAACTTTTTTTAAAGGAATTAATTAAAATAATTTACATCCACTATAATGGATCCTTCCACATCGAATCCTGCTAGTACATTAATTACTCCATGAATTCCATAAATACTTCTCAGCAACTTCCTGTCTTGAATTGTCATATGATCTTGATTTTTTAATTATACCTAAAGATACTGAATTAATATAAGTGGTGCAACTATTTCAGCAATTATTTTTAATAAAAGTTTCAAGGGGCCTATGTCAGATAAGTTTTAAAAAATTGAGAGAGATGCTGGCAAGGTTGAATACTAATGGCCCCATGTTACGTTAAACAACTTATCTATTAGTGCAATCTCTTGGCAGGCTTAATTGATCTGATCCAGCTGGCTTCCATTTTGATTAGGTGCATTCAGTAGTCTTCTACGCATAGGAATTTATCAGTCTATGACAATAGAAGCTATAAAAAAAAGAGCCTCTCAATTAAGAGAAGCTCTTTATGATTATCTCTTAAGTGGAGTGGAATAAGCACAGAAGAGAATTGTAATCTAAAATAAATATAAGGAATTAATCCTTTATATCCAACTAATACTTTCTATAAGACTAAGATTCCACTCTATTGTCGTACCCTTATAAATAGCAAGTAAAACCCAAAAGAGCCACCCTAAGGCAGCTCTTTTTTTGATCAATATAATTAAAACATATTAAAGAGATAACAACTCCTCTTTAACAATATCTTTGGCATAGTTAGGGAAGTAGTGAGCAACTTGCTCAATTATCTTCTCTACGTTGCAGTTATTTTCTGTAAATCTAAAATTGTCTCCTTCATCATAATTGAATACGACATCAGCAGTCTTTCCACTCTTACTTATGTTTGACAACTTCAATGCTTGAATATTTGCTGAGTAGTTGTATTTGAAATCAATACATACTTTTCTAGTAAACTCTACTCCTCCATTATTCAAATCAAATACAACTCTTTCTCTGATCAATCGACGTATTCTTCCATCAATATCACTGATTGCAGTATTGATCATATTCTGTAATTGATATGCTGCTTCATACTCTTCTTTGAAAGCAGGTGCAACTGTATTAGCAGCATGAAGTATTGAAAACTGATTATCCTCAACAACCTCAGCAACCTTTCCTAGTAATCGTAATCTTTTCAACTCCCAAGCATCTTCACCACTTGTTGAAGTTGTATAGTATGAAATGTCAACTGCTTTAAACGCTCTATCACCACTCCAATCTTCTTTCAAATATAAACTGAAGATCTCTTTATTGTAACCTCTTTGTGGATCAAACATTTTAAAGTATACCGATCCTCTTGTTACTTGAACCTCTACTCCTTCACTGAAATCTTCAAAGAAAGGAAGTAATGCATCTTTGATTGCATTCTGCTCTCTTGCGTAGATCTCACTTGTTGTCTCTTTAGCAGCGATACTTTTTTCAACCCACTCTGCTCTTGCGTCTCTTAATACTTGAATTCTTGTCATGTTGTTATATGTTTTAATTATTAATACCTAAAGATACTGAATTAATATTACGCTTGCAACTTTTTTTTAAACTTTTTTTAATCTTTTTTTTGAGCCCAATGCTGGAATCGAACCAACCATCTCCCTTTCGATCGGTGCGTACGCCAGTACGCCTATTGGGCAATTGTTAATACTATTTTACTGAAGCTACCTTAGCATCACTCTCAGCGATCCTTTCGTATGCCTTATTCATTTTTTCATTACTAGCCAAATGAATATTTCCCATCTTTAACATCCACTCGTAGAATCTTTCTTGATTTTCCATAACATTATTTTTTTAAGTTAAAATAGTAACGCTTACCAAAGTTAAAATAAGTAATCAATAAAGGAATATAAACTCCTAATATTTTGAATGAATGTATCATAATAAAATGATCTCTGAAAATTCTTTTAGGTGTGAAATTACGTTTCATATTATTTGTTGTTTTAATTATTGATACCTAAAGATACTCTTTTAATACTTCGCTTGCAACTTTTTTATGAAATAAATTCTAAATAATCTTCAATATATTCTTGAATGCCTGAACCTACAGATCCGTAATCTCTCTCGTATACTAAAACTCCGTCAACTATTACTTGAAACAATTCACACACATTGCCTGAGTTTAAATCTTCATACTCTTCAACTCTATATGATGTTTGATTCAACTCCACTTGTTTAGTAACAGGAGGTGCGACATTATAAACAAATCGACTTTGATTTTTCTTTTTCTCAGTTCGACTTACTAAACCCTTAGCGACAGCTCGTCTCAATAAGTCTGCGTACTTTTTGTTTGGTTCTAATTGTCTGTGAGCGTATCTGTAGTAGCCCCAAACACCTTCTTGAATCTCAGATTCTGTTTGATCTGGATTGTTAGTTAAAAATTCGACAATTTGTTTAACTGAATTTCTTGGCTGGTCAAAACCTTTGCCCATTAACATTGTTGAGTAACCCATAACTTTTGTTGTTTTAATTATTGATATCTAAAGATACTCTTTTATATAATACGAAGCAACTTTTTTTTGAATTATTTTTACACACATCTGTGGTTGGACCAATATCTCTTTGTTCTTGAGCATTGAGAACTACAGCTTCCTAAAGTGAATACAAATGCAATAAAAGCGATCCAAAGTAATAGACTAAGGCCAATGTTTTTTAGATTTTTCATGTGAGTTGTTGTTTTAATTATTGATATCTAAAGATACGGAGAAAGAATTTACTATGCAACACTTTCTCCGATTATTTTATAATTTATTTTCCCCAAATACCTCAAAATCCTGAGCTTCCATATCAGCAAATATTCCTGCATCCTCAGCATTGACCTCATCAAATAGAGCGTCGATCTCCCTCTTTGTATGCACATCTGCAAACTGCTCCAATCCTATTAAAAGATCTAATGCAGTACCAAGTAACCTATTTGATGTTTCTAATTTCATAGTATTATTTTTAAATTAATTTAAAGCATTTAATATCTGAGAATCAATATCAGGATGAACTCCTAATTTATAAAAACAAAACCTAGTCCCATTACAATGTCCTAACCAACCATTGTAATTTTCTCTGATGTAACGAAAACCAAAACCTTTGTCGATCATTTTCTGCTTAACAATTTGCTTTTGATCGTCAGTCAAGTAAGTTCCAACCAACTTAACCCCTACACTATTTTTTGCACGATTGTCAGAATAAGAATGAAACCAAGTTAATCCTAATTCCTTAACAATACTTTTTAATTCTGAAGTAACTGAATTTTTCATATTTTGTTGTTTTGATTATTGATACCTAAAGATACTGAAAAAGATAATACGGTGCAACTTTTTTATATTAAATTTCCCAATCATTTCCTAATTCTCTTAAAATTTCATAACTTGCATCACTTGCAATACTTCTTGATTTAGCTCCAATATGCCATTCAACAGGCTCATCAACACTTAGTGGACGACCTACTTTCCAATCGTAAATTGTAAATACGTTACCTTCATCTGTTTCCATCTCCCACTCAAAATTTACTTTGTCCTCACCTGTATTGTTGTTGTAAGGTTCACCAAAGATTTTAGTTAAATTAGCAACACTTGTAGTAACTACTACATTTTGAAATGACGTTCCGTCTGTGTCTTGATAAGTCTTTTTTGCCATGATTTTTGTTGTTTTAATTATTAATACCTAAAGATACTGAAGTAATACTTTACTAGCAACTTTTTTATCGAAAATTATTCCCATCAACATCAAATTCCCATTCATTCATTATAATAGTATCAGCAACCTCTTCATCTGAAGTAAGTTCGTCATTATACTTACTCAACCTACTGTACAATTCTCTACACAATGTTTTGTACTCAGCAATCACAAACTCCTCATACTTATCTGCAAAACTATTAATCCAATTGTAAAAATTAATATTAGCGAAATTGTAACCAAAGTTAGATTCAAAATCTATATTGTGAGAGCAACAATTCTCGTGATAGTAATGTCCTGAGTGTGTACCTTCACTTTGTGCAAATGCCTGAGATCTTAGCCATTGTTTTCTCAGAGGTGATAGATCCAACTGATCTACAAATTTATTCAGCAATGTATCCCCTAGTGTAGTATATTCAAACATTGCTCCGTCTCCTTGAGACCAAAATCCTGAGAAGTAAATATTCCCTACATGGAATCCTGCTTGCTCTGCTTCTTCTGTGATTCCTTCAAAGATAGGCTCCCACCAACCATCATACGTATTAATGTCTCTGTGATTTTCAATTGCAGTTTGTTTAGAATCTTCTGCTAATTCCTCGAATGTGTAAACTTTTGTTTCTACTACTCTCATGATGTTTTGTTGTTTTAATTATTAATACCTAAAGATACTGAGAAAGAATCACACTAGCAACTCTTTCCCAATATATTTTTAAATTATTTTCAACCTACAAAATTCCACATTCTTTCTATAACTTCATCATCCTCATCATTATCACTTAACTCAATAATTTCATTACAGAATTTTTCATTAAGTTCAACATCAACATACCAAACTCCTTCTTCCTCATTCAAACTAACATCAAGTAATCCTTTCACTTCATCAACTCTAATACTACAGAATTCTTCAACATAATCTTCATCCTCATATTCCTTAAATTCATTATCATATAAGTCAAATAATTCATCATAACTACTTTCAATAACTTCAACTTCTTCTAAACAACCTCTAGAACCTACAAATACTTTTAAAAACTTTTTCACAACACTTTCAGTTTGTTCTTGTTGATACTTACTAACTAATTCATTGATTTTTTCTTGAAAACTCATAATTTATCTGTTTTAATTATTAATACCTAAAGATACTCAATTAATACTTTACTTGCAACTTTTTACACAACTTTTTCTAAATTATTTTTATTCAATAAGAAAACCTTATCAGCCCATGTCTTAGCATGTACTGCTCTGTACTGAGCTTGATCCATTAAATTAGTATTAGAAAATAAAGAATTAACTGTCCCTACCTCTACAGTCTCAGCTATCTTCTGATCTATTACCATAACCTTGTTACCTTTTCTAGCGAATACTGTAAGCCTTACTGTTGAATCCTCAGGTAGGAATTGAATTGTGTGTAAAGATCCTTTCTTCCACCTGTTAAGAGAAGGAAGTTCTGATCCTATTTCGTACGCTATTAAGAATCCTGCAGGTACCTTAACAATAGCCTGGAACCTTCCTTTTCTGTCCCCTATCATATCTACTACGTCTAAACTTTTGATTGTGTTGATCATGTTTGTTGTCGTTTTAATTATTAATACCTAAAGATACTATAATAATACGTACGGGTCAACAGGTAACAGGTAATTTAGAATGAAAATAAATAACAAAATAATTGTAAAAAAAGTTGCATATGAAGATCTTTCACCGTATCTTTAGGTATTGAAAAAGCAGAGATGCGACAGGGGCCTGGATCGAGAGATTCGGAAGAGTAGACCGGAGAGCGCCTTACATTCTCCTATAGCACTTAAAGCTTTACTTTCACTTCCATCAACACTTTCACTTAAAGCTTTACTTTCACTTCCATCAACACTTTAACTGAAAGCTTTTGTTTCACTGAAAGCTATGATTTAACTGAAAGCTTTACTTTAGGTAAATTTTTCCTATCGTAGGTTTTTTTGCTTTTGTGCACCTTGTGCTTTGAAGCTGCCCATCTTTCCTGGATGGTGATCGTGATTGTTTTCATAGCACTAGAAAAAATACATGTTGTGAACGGTAGAAGTGTCCAGGGTAAACTTTTTCCCTACGTAGATATTATTCCATTGCGCTCTACTATACATAGTTGCGGTTACTTGTAGAATACTTTTGTGTTTCCCTACTGAGATAAGTTTGGCTCTTAGGGTAGGAGATTGATTACATGAACAATCTTTTCCTATTACTGTGTTTAGATCCTGGGTACGTGTCATATGTTTGTCTTTAGTCCCTAAAGATACACCTTTTTTGCTTACGGAGCAACTTTTTTTTACATTATTCGCAATACTTTTGAGTTTTGCTATAGGGGTGCATTATTATATTCGCAACCAAAACGGTTTTCTATTGCGAATCGGTTAGCCAAATCGGTTTACGGATCGGTTTGCTAGACGGTTTCCCAAACGGTTTGCTAGTCGGTTTGCCAAACGGTTACCCAATCGGTTTTGTGATCGGTTATCCAAACGGTTTTCTAGGCATTTATAACGTTTCTAAACTACGATTTGCTGTTGTATATAGGAATTTGTTTTAGGAGACAGACACGAGACAATTAAATACTAATTTTATTTTATCTTTTTTCCTCTATTTTATACGCATTACCATATGTAATATAGTATTATGTATTACCTAGTACTATGTACTTTATACACTTGCAATCGGTTTTGCAAACGTTTCATTCTCACATCTCCCTAGCAATTCATATGTGTTTCTCAGCAATTATCCCCGTATCTCTCCGCGTATTTTGTTTAGTTGGATCGGTTGGCTAATCGGTTATGTAAACGGTTATCGAAACGGTTTTGTAGACGGTTTTCTAAACGGTTTGCCTAATGGTTTTCATACCATCTCTCAAGTAGCATTCTACCTATCTTCATTCTCTCCTCTAGGTACTTTAACTCTTTTAGTACCTTAGCAGTTTGTTCCCTTAATAGTAATTGCTGTCTCCTTTTGATTACCTTCCTTATGATATGATTTGAATTAGGATCGTTTAACTTATTTATTCCCCATACTTCCATAGCCTATAGAATAATTGCTTTTACTACTTGGTAATTGGTATTAATACCATCATAGATATTATCTACTGTTTCATGTCTTCCGTAATACCATTCCGTATTTACATCTAAGGCTACATATTGTATTGCTGGAATTACTATAGTATTATTATCTATACCATTTCCTATTACTATATCATCTACTCCTCCTTCATATCCTCTTACCATTACTCTTATGTCTTGGTCTTGTATCTTACTTAGACTTTGTATTAGTTCTCTTACTGTCATTTGTTTTTGTCTTTAGGTTTGTTTGTTGGAGGCATTGGTATTTGTCTTGCCCCTCTTAATCCTATATGTCTTGTTACTCCTAGTAAGAGTATCAACCAAATAAGTATCATCATAGCTTCATCATTTTGTCTACTCTTTCAAGTAATTGTTTTAACTCCTCTGGACTATCTACTGACCATCCTGTCTGTGTTCTTAACACATAATAACATCCTTCACTTAGATCTCCTAATCCCATACATTCGATTCTTATCTCTTCTGTCTCGTCTGTTGTTCCATCTGTATTACCCTCTTGGTAAAATTCAAATGATGCTTTATGCATTACCGGTTGATCACTCATATCTTTCTGATTTGAATTCTGTATACTTCCTCTAACTTTCTCCATCCTGCATCATCTGTTGTACTTACGATCTTATACAATAGTAGATGGCTATTCTTTTTCTTTAATGTGAATGTTTGTGGATCATAATAATCTCTAACAGTAATTATGTATCCTATTCGATTGGATAATTCCCAATACAATCTTCCTATTAACTTTTTCACAAGTCTTTATCTGCTGCTAAAAATATTGATACTATAAAAGCTATCACCATATACACTCTAACAATTGGCCATTGTATGTCTACTTCGAGAATACTCCATGATATAAAACATCCTATTAAGTATATTACAATACAAAATGCTAAAGGAATTCCTATAAAGAACCCTAAATAAATTTCTAAAAACTTTTTCATATTTGTTCCAATGTTAAGATTGATACACAATGTGGGAAGTCTTGAGAGTCTCTGAGAATTATTAACCCCTCTGACTCAACTATCTGAGTTGCTATTCCCTCTACGATCTTTCCTGCTCCCTTTGTAGAGTTGAATGTAACTTTGTTTCCCTTGTACTTTTGCTTATATAGTTGTACTTGATCTATCTTCATCTTCAATGATTGTTAGTAAGTAAATAATTTCTTGTTCCGTCTTTTTTATTTGTCCTGAGGTTATTAGATCTTCAACCTCTCTTGCTTTTCCATGAGACATTAGCTCTATGGTTGGTTGCATGTATATTACTTTCATGTGATTATTGGTAAAATTTGCGCGTCATGACTTGAGTTAGCGCCCTCGCTTTCTGTTCTTTGTCAAAGGCTCTAACAATAAAATTATTCCTATTCCAAATCCTGCAACAACACATCCTAATGCTATTGCTCCTACTATTGCGTGTATCATATTAAATGTATTTGTTTGTTTATATTGCTTAAAGATACTAAAAAAGAGTTACCGAAGCAACTCTTTTGATAATTATTTACTTGCTGAATGTCCTTTAAATAATAAATTACATAGAACGTTTATTCCTAATGCTTGCCAAAATCCTATTGGATTGATTCCGTCTATTGCTCCTACTAAAGCATTGTTCCAAAGCCATTGTGTTGGCCATGCTAGTACTACTGCTGTTATTAGTAAGATTCCGATTGCGCTTACAAATATTCCTAATTTTTCCATAACTATAATTCGTTCTCTGGTGTTCCTGTTAATGAATCTTCTCCTACGTACTTAGCATTTACTTGCTCTTTAAGAACTTCTCT
>Ga0114962_10004879_pt1 | contig 10603 bp, 11 predicted proteins | sample C_130820_MF_Meta_FD_87017 | JGI IMG/M metagenome (GOLD analysis project Ga0114962, IMG submission 87017) | Freshwater microbial communities from Lake Croche, Canada to study carbon cycling - C_130820_MF_MetaG | ecosystem: Environmental > Aquatic > Freshwater > Lake | place: Lake Croche, Canada...
GATGGAATAGAAATACTATAGTCTCTCACTGACATTATTAAAGATTGTAAAGTAATATACATAACTGAATAATATAATCCTAATGTATCGCCATCTAATTTACCATCTGTAAATGGTAATAAATATTTATTATCTTCTGTCATTATTAATACTTGATCTAGATTTCTTTTAAATTGAATATTATAAGTAGGTTTATTTATAATCGCTATAAACCACTCATTACCTCCTATAAAACTATCTAAATTTTGAACTATACCCTTTATATTACCATTACACATACCAGTTGACTCATTCAATATATATCCATTACTCATATATCCAGGTAGACGTATGTTAGATTTTATTATTGCTGATACACTATTTGCACTTACGATTCCTCCGCCTGAAGGAGATTGATTATAAATGTTACAAAAAAATGGATCAACCTGTGCTCCTTGAAGACTACTTTTAATTTTATTAATTAATATATTTATATCCATATTATACTATATTTAAATAAATAATTGAAATATTTTTATATAAATAAATATTTATATTTATATAAAATGAACTCTAATTTAGATGAAAAAAAATACCTAGATTTAATTGAAAAAATTATTAATACTGGAGATATTAGAACTACTCGTAATTCTATAACAAAAAGTATTTTTGGTGAAAAATTAGAATTTGATATTTCATCATCTATTCCATTTATTACAACTAAAAAATTAGCATGGAAAACAATAATAAAAGAATTATTATGGTTTTTATCTGGGAGTACTGATAATTCAAAATTAACTGAACAAAATGTTACTATTTGGAATGGTAATGCAACACGTGAATATATGGATTCAATTGGATTTCCAGATAGAAAATTAAATGATTTAGGACCAATTTATGGTCATCAATGGAGACATTTTAATGCAGATTATATTGATAACCACACTGATTATACAGATAAGGGTATTGATCAAATTAATCGTGTTTTACATTTATTAAAAAATGATCCAATGTCAAGACGTATTTTATTTTCGGCATGGAATCCATGTCAATTAGATCAAATGAATTTACCACCATGTCATATTCTGGCGCAATTTTATGTCTCAATAAATAAAGAAACAAAAGAACAAGAATTATCATGTCAAATGTATCAAAGATCTGCTGATATTGGATTAGGATTACCTTTTAATATTGGAAGTTATGCAGTTTTAACATATATATTTGCAAAATTAACAAATATGAAACCTAAAAAATTAATTATTATAATTGGTGATGCTCATATATATCAAGATCATGAAGAAAAATTAATAGAACAATTAAAAAGAGAACCATATATGTTTCCTCAATTAATAATTAATCCAGAAAAAAACTATACATCACTTAATGATTTTAATATTAATGATTTTAGTATTGAAAATTATTCATTTTATGATATAATAAAAATGGAAATGATTGCATAATAATATATTTACATATATTATGAATTCAGAAGAAAAACAAAAATTATCAATTGGTCAAAAGATAACATATTCTTTTTATTCTGCAATGTTATTTTTCTTTTTATCCTCGCCAATACTTTATCAATTTATTCAAAAATTATATGGTTCAAGTATAACTATGTCAGATAATGGATGTCCTACTTATATGGGGTTAATTATTCATACTATCTTATATTTTTTAATTATTTTAATACTAATGTCAATATCATAATTAATGTAATTCATATAAATATTTAGTATTATTTAAAACTACTAACATTTCATCACGGATAGTTAATAAATCAGTATCTTTTACTGGGTTAATCATCTCAGGAATTTTATTTGTTAATATCTCAATATATTCTAATAATTTAAAATATGCGTCACTGTCTGATAATGTTGATATACTAGATGTACTTTTAAATGAATCTGGTCTACCATATTTTGAAAAATATACTTCTAAAAATTTGTCGATTAAATCATCCATTTTATCAACAAAATTTCCAGTTGCATTATGACGAGAATAACTTAATGTAGTTAAATGGTATAAATACAGATTTTGTCTTAATTCAAAGAAAAATAAAATAAGGTCTATTTTGTGTTCTTCTAACATATGTTAATATATAAATAAGAATATAAAAATATTCCTGGGATTATAAATGATAAATATATATAAATATTAGAACCAGAAAAATTTTCATCTAAATCTTTAATTTCTTCTATATGATCATAAGAAACTTCTGATTCAGGAATTAATAATATTGTTCCAGAATTTATAAATTTTTTTAATCGTATAATATCTTGTTCAATATCTAGATTATATTTTTTGTAAAGAGATATAATATCATTATATCCCAATTTTTTAATTTCATTTGATTTACACTTTTTCATCAATTCAATATTTGAATTTGCCATTTTTCTATAAAAAGTAAGAGATTCCATTTTTTAATTATTGATTTATTTGAAAAATAAAATAAATCAATTTTTATTTACATCCGCATGTTTCTTTTTAATATGATCTACCACATTATTAGGTGTGCAAGCAATAAATTGACAACCTTCTTGTGTACATCTATAAATTCTTTCCTTAGAACTTTTTGATTCAATTGGATAATGAATTTTTTTAGAGGAGGAATCGAATGATTCAATAATTTGATCATTATTACGATCTCTCTTCATTTTTATTATTAAAATATAATATTTAACAAATCTTTATTTCAATTTTTCTAATATATAATTATGACAGAAACAGTATTAAATCTAAATCTTTTAGATGAAATGACTATAATTTTTTTATGGATTGGTATTTGGGGGATATGTGATATATTATTAAACATACCATTTATGTATCAACATAAACACTACTTTTATATTCTTTTAATATTAATTGCAATTTATTGTAAACTTTAATTTTTTATTAATTTAATTTTATTAGATGTTATAAAATAATATATACATAACATTATAATTATGAATTTAATAAATATTAATGAAAATATACCAATTTCAAAATCAATATCATATATGGTTACAATATAATCTTTTAATTTATTTTCTTTTTTACGTTTTAAAAAAGAATTTATTATTGGTCCTATTATATTATCAAATAATGAATTTATTACCACTAATACTTGGGATGTTATTAAAATCGCAATTACAGTTGAATATATATTAGATTTTGAGACAAATTCATTAAATACTTCATGATTCATAATATAATATATGAAAAAATTGATTTTATATTATATTTATATAATTAAATATAATATAAAATGAATAAACAACAAATTGATAATACTAAAGATCCAATTGAATATGAAAATGAATTAAATAGTACGTATAACGAGATGTTTAAGGGGGCGTTTAACGGGGCCGGTCTAACATTAATTCATGGTGATAAAGAAGATAATTTTTATATTTTATACGCCAAAAGTAATAGTGCAGTAGAATATAAAAAAAATATATGGATTTTTGCTGGAGGTAAAAGAGATAATGATGAAACACCCATTCAAACAGCATATCGAGAATTCGTAGAAGAAATTTTTAATGTAATAGTAGATAACACAATTATAAATGAAATTATTGAATGTATTCAATCTAGATCTGATTTATATCCAATTGAAACAATATTACCACTTAGAATATCAAGTAATGTTAAAAGTCCATCATTTACATTTTTACAATCGTCAAAATCAATAACTATTTTTATTGATGTATTAAATAAACATAATATTAGAAGTGATGTCTTTCCATTTGGATATAATGGATTATATAATAATAAAAAAGAAGTGAATATATTTAATTTTTGTTCTCAAAGAAGATATATTACTGAACCATGTTTACATAATAAAAATGAACTAGTATTTATTACAATGATACCAATTTCTAATTTATTAGATACAATTTATTCAGAATTAAATATTAATAATAAAAATATATATCATTATCATATGGAATATTTAAAAATATTTGTACCATCAGAAGTAGAAAAAATTAATGATTTTATCAAAATGAATCTTAATATTGTAAAATAATTATAAAATTGATCAAATTTATAATTTTTTAAACAATTTATTGTACATTAATATATAATTATAATATTCTTTATTTATTATAGTTGATTCATTATTTATTAATTGTGCAATTAACCCTTTGGGTGATGCAATAATTCTATCATCTGGATTTTTATATATAGATGAAGATGAAATACTTGTTAAAAATAAACTTTTTGATAATCCAACAGTTAGTCCAATTGATTTATTATTTACAAAAGGATCTGAATAAAAATATAATGGTTTTGATATTTTTTTTGTATTTGTTACAAATCTTGTATATATGATATTATATAACCATGAAAATATTAAAGTTAATAATAATGTAATTGGATGTATTAAAAATATAGAAAATAATTGAGAAATACCAAAACTTTTTAGAATTTCTGCTTGAATCGAAGGTTGGATATTCGCTGAAAACAATAATAAATAATTGATTGTCCATAATAAATATGTTAGACAACCAAAAAATGTTAGTGTACTTCTAAGTGTATGAAAGGGAAGATAATTTGTATAATACCATTTATATTTCTGAGAAATATCATCTATTTTAATTAATTCATTATTAATTCTATTTTTAATTATTTCATTTACATCCTCTTTATTATTCTCTATTTTCTTTCGATTACATAATAAACAAAGATATTGAGTAATTATATTTATTATAAAATTATTCTCTATATCATCACCGCCTGCATCCGCATCACCTCCTGCCCCACCACCTGCATCACCTCCTGCCCCACCACCTGCATCACCTCCTGCCCCACCACCTGCATCATTACCGGAACCCCCTGGTTCATTATTACCTGTTGTATTATTTGATATATTAATTTTTTTATTTGAATTTTTATTAGCTTTATCATATTCTTCTTCAAATATAACCATTTTATATATTTCTCGATGAATAAATGGATATCTCCATTTAAATTCGGATTTCCCTGCTAATAACAATGCCGACATTGCAAATTGTAATATTGGAACATTTATTAATGATGTTATTATTGATAATACTATTGTTTCAATTGGACTTGTTGTCTCAGTAGCAACATTATTATTATTTATATTATGAGCATATCCAAATAATAAAGAAGTAATAAATAATGTATGTGATATTAATGTAAATATAAAAAATACTCTATATATTCTGGGTGATTGAGGATCATATTTAAAAAATATAGATAAATAATTATGATGATAGAATAATCGTTTCCACCATAATTTTAATATAACGAATAAGGTATATTTAGATTCATTTAATTTATTTTTTTCTAATATTTTATTTTTATTTTGTTCTGCAATTTCTTCTGATAAAAAAATTTGAATTATTTCTTTTAATTCATCTATAGTATAATTATTATTTACTTTACTAAATTCTGTAAATATTTGATTTGTTAATTTATCAAGATATAATTCATTTTCTAAATATACATTATTTTCTTCTGTTGACATAGTATTATCATTATTTTCTTCAGATAATATATTGATATGTTTATTATATAAATAACATTTATCAATATAAAAATTTTTAATTTCTTTTTTAAATTTTAGAATATCATAATTATCTTTTAATGATTGATAATATTGTTTACTATTTTTAATATCTAATAATTGTAAAACAATTCCACATAATATAATTATAATAAAATAACATCCATAAAATATATAATAATTTTTGTATTTTGATAAACCATCTAATGAATAAACATTACCAGCATTTTGAAAAATATCTTTATTCATTTGTCCAATTCTCTCAAATCTTGCAACAAAATCTGTCAAATGTGTACATTCACAATTTACAACATTATTAATTATACTTGTTACATTACAACCATCAGATTTCCATTCTAATAATGTATAATTCCAATATGAACAAACTAGTGTGGTATTATCTGGTTTAGGAATTGTTGGATCTAATTTCCAATTTAGTACAATTGGTTTAGTTAAATTTGATACTTTTTGATCATTTCCATTATTACTAACACTTATTGACATAATTGTACTTGCGGTTGTTTCATTATTAAATGAAGTAGTATTTGACCATGAAATTGCAACAACAGCGGAATTAGGTAATAAATTTGGAATTACTGGTATATTTACATTATTCAGAATTATTGAAGTATTTTTTAACGGCGCTAATGCACCCTCAAAATTTGATGTGGTAAAAGAAATAGGTGAAGATACAACACCACTTAATTTTTTTAAAATATTCATTGTATCAGAAACACCAATTGGTGGAATATTAGTTATTACGGATAACGCTTGTTTTGGTTCTATTGTTAATCCACTATTTAATAAATCTGATAAATAATTATTTAATTTATTTTTTACTACAGTATCATAATTATTATCTTTAGGTGGTAGCGCGAAAGGCAGTGAATATGAATTAGGAGATGGTGATGGAGATATTGAAATAGTGTAAGAGGTAGAATAAGATATAGTATTTGATAGAGTATTTGAGGAAGATTTTGAAAAAGAAGAAGATATAGTATTTGATATAGTATTTGAGGAAGATTTTGAAAAAGAAGAAGATATGGTAGAGAATGATGATATTGTAAAAGATAGAGTAGAAGAAGATGATATTGTAGAAGATAAAGATGAACAAGAAGATGATGATATAGAACTTGATGATGATATAGAAGTTGATATTGAAGATGATATTGATATTGAAGAAGATGATGATATAGAACTTGATATTGAAGAAGATGATGAACTTGAAGATGATATAGAATTTGTAATAGAAGATGATATAGAAAAACATGTAGTATTAGAAATGAATGGAGTATTGGTATTTAAATTACTAGACATACTTGATTTACTCGCTGATTTAGAAATGCTATTAGATTCACTCGCTAAAGGTGATCTAGAATTACTATAAGATGCAATATTAGACACACTTGGATATCCTGTATTAGATGATGTTGGATATCCATACGTAATTAGCATATAAATTCCTGTACTTGTTACTGAACCATCGGTTATAAATTGTAAACGAAGAGAGGAAGTAGTTATTAGATATAGTGTTCCAGATGCTACACTACCTGTTAATCTTAATATTTGTGTATTACTTGCATCAAAAATAGAAATATAATCGTATCCTGATTCTGTTAAAAATGTTTGAAATACTATTCTAAATTGTGTAAGTGAAGATCCATAGATATACATATTACAATTTACACTATTTGCATAATTAGATGCAGTATTTGTTTTTATTAATGTAGAAGAATCAGCAAAAGGTAATGTTATTGATGTACCTGATGATGCACACATATCCCAAACACTATATATAATAATAGAACTAGTTGGTATTGAAGATACACTGGGTGTTATAGAAGATAATCCACTTGTAGTTGGTGGATAAACACGATCATATAACATAATTGATCGACTCACATCATCTTGATTTATTATCCATCCTGATGTTAATTTTAACCAACATTGACCACAATTTACAGTATAAACATCACCTGAATTTAAATTAATTGTATTACACGGTGATGTTACAACAATTAAACCACATAATGAATTTAACCAACAATTTATTTTACATTGATTAATAGTCATTGATCCAATATTTGCAATATCACCCAATGCATAATTATATTGACCTAAATCTGTCCAATTACCAGTATAAAAGACTGTTGCTGTTCCAGATGAGGATCCTGATAAAGAATACGAACTTCTTGGTGAATTAGAAATATATGTAGAGGTTGTGGGTGTAGCGGTATATTTATTAGAAGATGAAATACTATTTGATTTAACACTGGATACACTTGCTAGACTGGTCATTGTAGATCCCATTGGTCTAATAGTTAATTGATAATTTGTTTGTGCATAATCGCATGCACTAGATATTGGACTAATTGTTAATTCAACACTATTTATATTATATCCATTAAAATAATTTGTATATGTAGTTGCACCAATAATTGAATTAGAATATATTGTTATACCGTTCATTGTTAATTGGGCATTAATCCCATTTCCTGATGGTGATATATGATTAACATATAAATATACAGTTAAATTTTGATAACAAGAACCGATTGGATTATACCATCGTAACACAGGTGCAATATTTCCATAAGATGGAGTATTACATGATCCAGCACCATTAGGCATAATCATACTAGAAGATATGATACCATTAGATGCAGAATTATAATTCCAAGAATAAACTGATCCTACACTTCCTGTAGATGATATTGTGTAAGATGTGAATTGAGTAAATACTAGATTATTATAATATCCATAATACCATCCATTACTACCTTGAATAGAAGAAAAATCAGTTTGAGCATCATATGTTCTATACATACAAGATCGTGTTGATGATACAGAAACACTGGGACATGATGAAATACTAGGTGATATACTTGGTAATATACTAAATGATGTACTCGCTGAAATACTTGGGGATGTACTAGGTGAACTACTAACTGATGCACTAACTGAGGCGCTAACTGAGGCACTAACTGAGGCGCTAACTGATGCACGTGATGACATATTTATAGAAAGAAATAATGATAATAATAAAATAATACTATACATAATTTATAAAAATAAATTATTACTTAAACAACATATTAAGATAGTATAATATATAATATGCAAATTAAATATGGATTAATTAATAATAATATTGATGTTACATTAATTTGTAATAATAAATTAAAAAATAGTAATTTTATTATTATTCCTTCTAATGATAATAATAGATCCAGATATTTTACAGATCCACTACCTTGTATATTAAAATCTATATTTATAATAGATAATAATAATATTACAGAATATGATCATACAAAAACAATTTATATTAATATAATATCAAATGAAGTATTAATAGATAATATTCCAGATAATATTAAATTACTAAATATCGATGAAAGATTATCAAATATTCAAAATAAATTAATATTAAATAGTGGTTCATTTTTGGATGAATTACCCGAACAAAAAATGGTTATTAGATATTTAACTGGTAATGAAAAAGTATTAGAACTTGGAGGTAATATTGGTAGAAATTCATTAATTATTTCATATATTTTAGGACAAAAAAATAATACAAATTTAGTAGTATTAGAAAGTGATACGAATATATCAAAACAATTAATAGAAAATAGAGATATAAATAAAATGAATTTTCATGTAGAAAATTCAGCATTATCAAAAAGAAAATTAATTCAAAAAGGATGGCAAACGATAATAAGTGATAAATTGTTAGAAGGTTATAACAATGTTAATATAATATCATACAATGAAATATTAGAAAAATACAAGATTCAATTTGATACATTAATATTAGATTGTGAAGGTTCATTTTATTATATATTACAAGATTTTCCAGATATATTAGAGAATATTAATTTAATTATAATGGAAAATGATTATCATAATATAATTCATAAAATATATATTGATACAATATTAAAAAAATATAATTTTTATATAGATTATAGTGAATCTGGAGGATGGGGACCTTGTCAAAATAATTTTTTTGAAGTTTGGAAAAAATAAATTTTATATTTGACGATATAAAATTTATAAATTTTATAATGCAGCGATAACAACACATTCAATCTGCCATTTAGGATTTGGAAAAATAACATTACAAACAGTTGCTCTAGACGGTGCGTATCCTTTAGGCATCCATTTTTTAAAGACAAGATTCATTGGTTCATAATCATCTGGGTTTCGCATATAAACACGAAGGGATAATATTTTTGTTTTATCACTATTTACTTTTTTTAATTGTTTGTCAATAGATCTAAAAACTTCTTCTGTTTGTGTAACAATATCGTAATCTTCAAATTCCCATGGTACTTGTCCAGATAAATAAACAGTATTATTATGAACAACAATTTCTGAATAAGTATCTTTCGTATCTATTCTAATAATTTCATTATTCATATTGAAATATATAATTTATCTAAATAGTATATTTTTATATTAAATAAATATATGGAAGAAAAATATAAAAAATATGTGTTTAAATTATCTGGAGGTAATGTATATAAAAAATATAACTTTGGGGGAGGTAAAGAATATACTAGAGATGGATCCTATTCTTCATATAATGATGCAGATAATAATTATTTTAATGAATTAATAGGAATGTATTGTGGTCAAGAATGTATAGCGTATACTGAAACATATGATGAAGTTGCAATGACATGGGGTACGAATCCTATGATTGAAAGAAAAATAAAAAATATTGATCAAGAAAATAAAGAATGGTTAGTTGATCATTGGATATATGCAAATAATTTTTATAAATTAAATTTAATTATTATTTTATTAGAAGATTTATATAAAAATACACGTGATGAAAATATAGTAATGGTTGCTCTTGATTTTTTAATATATAATTCATGTAGTGGATTAATCCAATTTGCAAAACAAGCAATTACTAAAAATTTTGAAAATATCGCTAGAACTCTAAGAGAACATCCTAAATTAAAAGGGTATCTTATTAAAATAAAATATACATCGGAAAATAATGCAGATGATTTTTGTGAAAACGAAGATTATAAAAATACTGATTATAGTAAAATTTATAATGGAGGTTTTTCTATTTTACATAATTATTATAAA
>Ga0114962_10004880_pt1 | contig 10602 bp, 7 predicted proteins | sample C_130820_MF_Meta_FD_87017 | JGI IMG/M metagenome (GOLD analysis project Ga0114962, IMG submission 87017) | Freshwater microbial communities from Lake Croche, Canada to study carbon cycling - C_130820_MF_MetaG | ecosystem: Environmental > Aquatic > Freshwater > Lake | place: Lake Croche, Canada...
CAAGCTTGCCCTTCCCAAGGCGGGGGCGTGCCCCCGCACTCCGCGCGGCCAGCTTGCTGGCGAGTGACCTAGGAGTGCGATAGATCGCCACCGCCTGTGCAAGCCAGCTTGCTGGCGCGTGTGAATCACAGCGGCACCTCATGCACAGCTCCGCGCCCCCCGCGGGCAAGCCCGCCCCTCCCAAGGCGGGGGCGAGCCCCCGCACTCCGCGCGCGGACCATGCACCGGCGGCTCCGCGGGCTCTCCAGGTCAGGGCAATTTCCACTCCGTCCGGAGCGCGGCATACTCGGCCTTGGGCAAGAGGATGTAGAGCGGCTTGCGAGCGGGATTGAGCTGGCTGATGAGGTCGCGCAATTTTGCCTCAGCCATAGTAGTGCAACCGGCCGTGGGCTTGTCGCCACCGGCGCGCCAGATGTGGAAAAAGATGGCCGAACCGGCGTTGGCCAGCACCTTGGGCGGCGCGTTGTGGGCGATGAACAATTTCAGCGCGTGGGCCGGATCATTTTGCTTCATCTGTTGTTGTTTTTCCCAGGCGCTGGCTGGCTCGTGATCGAGGCGCAGGTGCTGGTTATACTGCGGCGAGGCCGAGTCCTCGATCCACAAATCGCGCGGGCCGATCTGATGATAGGGCCATTGCGGATGCTTGCGGACGGCCGCCGCATAGCCCCACACCCCGCCCATGCCAAACACCCCGGCTGGTGCCCGCCAATCGCCCTCGTGCTTGGTGGCAGCAGCGCAAGGCAGCGGGTGCAATCCAAGGCCCCAAACCAGGCCGTTCTTGCCGAGGCGCGCCGGCCATGGGTCGCCGACGCGCTGCCAGATGCCGCCGTGTTTCTGATGGAAACTCAGGGTGGCATGCGAGCTATCCCAGCCATCGGCCACCCCGACCACGCACTGGGTAGAATCGGCGGGAAGTTCGAAACCGGCGGCGGCGCGGATCGTCAACAGCAGCGCTGCCAAAAATGTCAGGATCCTGCTCATCAGCGTTGATGCTCAGAGCAGCCCGGCCAAATCTTGCAGGCCGCTGCTGAGGAAGGCCTCAGTCACACCGCAGGCCCATGCCGCAGCCACTGCGCCAAGAAGGTTTTCAAGCCGCCCCTCGGGGTGGCTGTCGGGTGGTATCGCCACCTGCGCCAAGGTGCAGAGCTGTCTCTCGCTGCGCCCGTCGGCGAGCTGAATGGCCCCGTCGCGGACCAGTACGGCGCGTCCGCCGTGGGCACGATGGGTCATTACGGCAGGCCGGGCAGGCTCACGGGTGAAGAAAATCACGCTGCCCTTGCAATGCTCGGCCATGGGCACGATCCACTCGTCGTCGGCATTGAGGATGGCGGTACCGCAGGGCAAGATGGTAGTGACCACGCAGCGTTGCACTTTGGCCAAATGCTCGAGGGTTTCGGCAGGGGTGGAATCGCTCTCGGCACTCCTGACGTTGAGCACCACGCCAAGCAGGCAGTGGTCGAAGCCGAGGCCCTTGCTGAGAATGTCACCTTCGCTGGCCTCGCAGATGGCGATTTCTGTCCACGGGTGCAGCAGCACGGCCGGGCTGCCCTCGTCGCTGGTGGGGGGGCAGTGGCGTTGGCCAAAGTGCAGACCGTCGCTGGAGCTCACGCCAAGAAACTTGCCCGAGGCCTGCAAAAGATGGGCGAGGAGGCGGATGGTGGTGGTTTTGCCACGCGAGCCGGTGACGGCCAGCAGCGGGATGCGCCCGTCGTCGGCGGCGGGAAATAGCATGTCGATGATGGCCTGACCCACCGGCCGGCCCATCCCCACCGCCGGTTCCAAATGGATGTGCAGACCGGGGCTGGCATTGATTTCGACCACCGCCCCGCCCTGTTCTTCGAGCGGCCGGCTGATATCGCGGCACACGACGTCGACGCCACAGATATCGAGGCCGGCGGTTTGCGCGGCGACCACGGCGTGCTCGCTGACGCTCGGATGCACTTCATCGGTCACATCGACGGACGGGTTGGCGAAGCGCGAGACGAGGACGCGCTGGCCTTGGGGTGGTACGCTGGTGACCGAGAACCCCTGCATTTGGAGGTCAGCCAGCAGGGTGGGATCCCAGTCGGAGGTTTCGATTTTGGCCCAAGGCGCGGTGTCATGGAAACTGCGGCGGGGATCAGAGTTTAACTGGGACTCGATGAGTTGCTGGACGGATTGAACCGCATCACCGATGACGATGGCCGGCTCACCGCGACTCGCGGCCACCATCCGCGTGCCAACCACCAGCAAACGATGGTCCACCCCTGGAATGAAACTTTCAGCCATGACCGCGGAGCCGCAGTCCGCGGCGTGCGGGAAGACCTCGGCGATTTGCTCGCGGCTGCGCATGTCCAGAAACACGCCGCGGCCGTGATTGCCATCGAGCGGTTTGATGACCACTGGCAGGCCGATTTCTTGAGCCGCCTCCCAGGCGTCCTCGGCGTCGGTGACGATGCGGCCGAATGGCACCGGCACTCCGGCGCGGCACAGCGTCGCGCGAGTCAAATCCTTGTCCTTGGCGATGTGTTCGGCGATGGCGCCCGAGCGATCCGTCTCGGCAGTCCAAACGCGGCGTTGTTTGACGCCATGGCCAAGTTGAATCAGACTGCGCCCAGGCTGTAGCCGCCGCCATGGAATACCGCGCTGCTGGGCGGCATCCACGATCGCCTGGGTGCTCGGCCCCAGTGCGTGGCAATCGACCACGTCGCGCAAATGCTCGAGCGCGGCCTCCAGATCAAATGGCTCGCCATGATAGGCGGCGAGTAGCAGCGCCCGCGCGGTGTGGAGGCAAGCCAGCGCCACCGACTCGTCGCTGAAGCCCACGACCACCCGGTACAGGCCGTCCACATTGGCAGGGCGGGGGATGGCGCAGGTTTCGTGATGGCCGACGCGTGTCTGCAATTCAATGGTGACCTGCTCGAGCAGGTGTGCAAGGGCGGTTGAGTTGTTAGTTTTGGCGAAGATCTTGCCCGGGTGGCCCTCGCTGAAGTGGTGCTGAGTGATGCCTGGTAGCCAGGTTTTGAGTTGGGCGGCGAATCCCGGCGATGCTGTGGTGGTGGGCTCATCGAGGCTGCCTGGAGCGATCCAAGCTTCCAGTACCGGATGGTTGGTCCAGATATTTGGGCCACGGAGGATGTGGATGTTCCTGATTTCAAGGTCTGGCATGAGCGGTCGCACAATGGGCGGAGGCAAATACTGCTGTGGCAGTGCCAATGTATCAATGCATTTCACCGTGCAATAAACCGGGGCATGCTCATACCTACAACAGAGCGGAACGGGAGGGATTCGAACCCTCGGTAGTGTTACCACTACGTTCCCTTAGCAAGGGAGTGCTTTCGACCACTCAGCCACCGTTCCAAGAGACATGTCGGCAGGTGTTGAACCATAAGCTGGGGCCGACGTCAACCCTTCGCCGGTCAATTTCTGCGAAAAAATTCGAAAGTTTCAAAGGTGGCGGTTTTCCCCCTCGGGCAAGGCGCGTCAAGCCGAGGTGAAGCCCGGGGTTTTGCGGGGATGGGGCTTGATGATTTCTACCCCTGAGGCACTCGGCCTAGGGAGCCGCGACATTTTGTAGTGGTGGCGGAAGCGTGGCCCATCAATGAGTGGAGAAGGCTCGCCTCATGGCCGATCCTTCTGCACGACGACAGTAAGGTCGTCGCTCCCTAAAGGGCGGCATCCGATCCAAGTTGCTCAGAAGGCGTGGTTTTCTCCTCTGGCTCGGGCTTGCCCGCAGCGGGAGCTTGTCCCTCGGAAACCGTGTTTTCCTCGACGGTAGCTGTTACGATCACCTGTTCTTCTGCGATGGGCTCTTCTGCGATGGGCTCTTCTGCGATGGGCTCTTCTGCGATGGGCTCTTCGGAGGCGGGCTCTTCGGAGGCGGGCTCTTCGGAGGCGGGTTCCTCAGCGGCAGGCTCATCTCCGCTGGGGCCGGTTTTCTTAGCTCGCTGCGGTCTGGGGGTTTTGGGCTTTTTAGGGCTTGGCGGTGGGGTCGCCTCACGGGCTTCCTGCACGGCTAGTTTGTCATCGGCGTAAAGTAAAATATGGCCTTGGTGGAGGAGCCAGAACAAATCAGCGGCGAATTCCGGGGTCGGTTCGGTCACGCCTTCGGGCAGCACCGCCTGCCACAGGCCGGCGAGTTTAGCGGGAGGATGGTTGCGAATCCATTCGATCATGGCTGCCGGCCGCGCGGCGAGGATGATATCGGGGGCAAGTGCATGCGGCCGGGCCGGACCGGTGTGAAGTTTACCCAAGCGTTTGAAGACGGGCATGTGCTCGGCTTCCAGCGCGCGGCACACGGCGGGAATGAGGGTAGCCGGATGCTGGTGGGCATGATTGCCAACCATCCGCAGTGATGTGAGCAGGGTGGGGGAGAGGTTGGCGGGGAGAATGGCGGCGCTGATCTCCGCCTTGCGCACTTCGGCATACACCGTCTCAAAACAGTGCGTGGCCACCGCCCGCTCCGCTTCCGCGCGATCATCGATCCAGGCGTCTTCCTCGCCGCCTTTGATCCGCCAGCGCACCTTTTTTTTCATCGTCTCCATCCAAGCCGCAACCGCTTCCTCGCCGCGTTCGGTGCGCACTTTTGAGGAGTAGACCTCGAAGGGCATGTTGCCAAAACGCTCGCGGTGCAGGCGGCGCAGGTTCGTTTGATAGGAATGATGGTTGGGCGGGCCCAGCCAGACGCCGGAGAGGCCGCAGCGGGCCACCGCTTGGAAGCTGCCGCTCGGCGGGTCCACGTCGATGGTTTCCTCTTCGATCAATTGTTGGCTCAATTCCGAGTGCCACAGGTGGCGAATGGCTTCTTCGCGCGTCAAAAACAGTGATTCGTCGAGCTTCCCACAGAATAACGCAGGCCGACCGGCTTCCACCTCAAACACCGCGCGGCAACGCCCGCGCTCGGCGAGGAGAATGCGTGCAATGTCAAACAGCGGATAGACCCGGGCCACTTGGTGGACTTCGCGGCCGATCAAATGGATCGCTTGGGGGGCTGGGTTCAAGCTCACGCGAACGCCTTCCGCCGGACCAAAGTCTTCGGGTTGGGGCGGGGCGGCACGCCGCTCAGTAAAATTCTCCCGGCGGCCTGGCGGCGGGCGGCGCTCGTCGCGATCACGGAATCCACGATCCGCTTCGCCGCGCCGCGGTTCGCGCTCGCTGCCTTTGCTGGCATCGCTGGCGGTTCTGGGTTTGAGGCTTGGCGCACTGCTGCCCGCGCGTGCCCACGCCGGACCCAGGGCAAATTCTGACAAAAGCCCGCGCATGGAATCGTTTTCGGAATCGCTCACGGCGGCAACTTTAGCGACTCAATCGGAAATTACAAACCCCGCGTGTAAGAATTCGTCATGGCGGACGGACGGCAGGCCGCCCGTCGCAGCCACCTGGAGTGGCTGCTGCGTCTCGCGGCAGGCCGTGGCCGCGTGCCTCTGGCCGCAGCGCCCCTGCGTGGTGAGTGAATCCGCGCCTAACTCAGCGCATTCTCCATGCACGGGCACCCGGGCAAGGATGCCTGGGCCACAGGCAGCAACGGCCTGCGGCCGGAGGCGCGCAGCCAAGCCGCCCCGCCTCACAGGGCGCCGAAGCGGCGGTGGCGGCGCTGGTACTCTTCGACGGCCTCAAACAGATCGCCTTCGCGGAAGTCAGGCCAATTTTTTTTGACGATGATGATCTCGGCATAGCTAATCTGCCAGAGGAGGAAATTGGAGATGCGCATTTCACCGGAGGTGCGGATGAGCAGGTCGGGATCGGGGATGCCCGTGGTTTGCAGCCGCGAGGCGAACAGGTCGGCATCGATTGCCTCGGGCAACAAGCGCCCGGCCACGGCATCGCTGGCCAACGCGCGGGCGGCGGCCACGATTTCCTCGCGTGCGCCGTACGAAAGGGCCAGCACCATGGTCATGGATGTGTGCGACGCGGTGCGGGCGATGATCGAATCGAGTAGAGCGCGGGTCTTGGCTGGCAGCCTATCGAGTTGGCCGATGGCCTGCAGTCGGATGTTTTGGCGGTCGAGATCCTTGGCTTTTTCGCGCAAGAAGCGTTCGAGCAGAGTCATCAGAGCGTGGACTTCGGCCGCCGGACGACTCCAATTCTCCGATGAAAACGCGAAAAGCGTTAGGTACTCGACGCCCAGTTCCTTGCAGGCTTCCATGATTTCGCGCACCGACTCCGCTCCGGCGCGGTGGCCTTCGCGGCGCGGCAGGCCGCGTTCCTTGGCCCAGCGTCCGTTGCCATCCATGATGACGGCAATGTGGCGCGGAATCGTTGGAAATTCAGGCACGGGGCGGTTTTTGGGTGGGGTGGGGTGGTTGGGAAAGCGTTGGCAAACGCTGTCACGTTAGACTGCGATCGTTTGGGCGCGGTCGGGGCCGACGCCGACGAAGGCGATGGGCGCGTCGCACAGCTCGGCGAGACGGGTGAGGTAGGCTTGCGCCTGGGGCGGCAAGTCGGCAAAGCGGGTGCATGCGGTGGTGTCGCACTGCCACCCTGGCAAGGCTTCATAGACCGGCACGGCGCGTTCCCAGGCATCGCGCTCGGCGGGCGGCAGCGGGTGCTGGTGGCCGTCGATGTCGTATGCGGTGCAAATTTGCAGGGTTTCGTAGGCATCGAGGCCATCGAGGTTGGTGACGGCCAAGCCGGTGACGCCGTTGACCATGCAGGCCAAGCGCAGTAGCACGGTGTCGAGCCAACCGCAGCCGCGGGGGCGGCCGGTAGTGGCGCCGAATTCGCGGCCGAGGCCGTGGAGGTAGTCGGAGAGCCCCTCATCGACGGTGGGGAACGGGCCGGAGCCGACGCGGGTGGTATAGGCTTTGCAGACGCCGATGACGCGCTGGATGGCCATGGGCGGCAGGCCGGAGCCGGTGCAGGCGCCGCCGGCGGTGGTGTTGGAGGAGGTGACAAAGGGATAGGTGCCGAAATCCACATCCAGCAGTGCGCCCTGGGCGCTTTCGAAGAGCAGGGTTTGCCTGGCCTTCCAAGCCGTGTGGAGCACGGGAATGGTGTTGGTCACATGCGGGCGCAGTCGCTCGAAGGCAGTGAATACCTCGGCGCATACCGCCTCTGCCTCATAGGTCGGCAATTCATAGCGCGCGAGAATTTCGTTGGCCTCGGCGACCCGCTGGGTGATCCGCTCGGTCACAAATGCCGGGTCGTGGAAATCAGCCACCCGCAGGCCGCAACGGTTGATTTTATCGGCGTAAGCGGGACCAATGCCGCGTTTGGTGGTGCCGATTTTGTGCGACCCCAGCGCAGCCTCGCGGGCGGCGTCGAGCTCCTTGTGGATCGGCAGCACAATGTGGGCGCGGTCGGATATAAGCAATTTTTCCGGGGTGATGGCGACGCCTTGCGACTCGATCCGCCGGATTTCCTCAACCAGGCCCACTGGGTCGATGACCACGCCGTTGCCGATCACGTTGACCTTGTCGTCCCACAAAATGCCGGATGGCAGCAGGTGGAGGATGTACTTGGTGCCGTTGGTGATGACGGTGTGGCCGGCGTTGTTGCCGCCCTGGCTGCGGATGACAACGTCCGCCGATTCTGTTAGGTAATCGACGATTTTGCCCTTGCCTTCGTCCCCCCATTGGAGACCCGCGATGATGGTGTTCATAAAGTGAAATCCTAAATTTTAAATCTTAAATTTTAAACGGAGAAGGGGACGCGACACTTGTCGTCTCATGCGCTCTCAGCGCTTGGTGGTCGCGATGAGTTCGGCGAATTCCTGGAAAAAGTACGCGGCGTCGTGCGGGCCCGGGGCGGCTTCCGGGTGGTACTGGACACTGAAAACCGGCAATTCGCGGTGGCGCATGCCTTCGACGGTGCCGTCGTTGAGGTTGATGTGGGTGACTTCGATTTCCGGTGGTAGCGACGCTGGATCGACGGCGAAACCGTGGTTTTGGGCGGTGATGGCGACCTTGCCGCTGCGCAGGTCCTTGACCGGCTGATTGCCACCGCGATGGCCGAATTTGAGTTTGAAGGTCGTGCCGCCAAACGCGTGGGCGAGGATTTGGTTGCCCAGACAGATGCCGAAAATGGGCACTTTGCCGAGCAAGTGGCGGATTTCATGATGGATGTAGCCGAGTGCCGCCGGATCGCCGGGACCGTTCGAGAGGAAAACCCCATCGGGATTTTTCGCCAACACCTCCGCGGCACTGCAGCGGGCGTTAACCACCTCCACCGCAAAACCGGCTTGCCTAAGCCGCCGCAAAATATTGAATTTGAGGCCGAAATCGTAGGCCACGATCCGGTGGCGGACGGGGGGCAATTCGGCGTAGTGGCTGATTTCCCCGGTGGACGCGTTGGGCTGGCGCCAGCGCCGGCTCTCCTCCTCCCACTGGTACCCCAGCGGCGTGGATACCTCGTGCACGTAGTCCATGCCCGCCATCGACGGCGAGGCTTGCGCCGCGGCAATCGCCGCCTCGCGGTCCAGCTCTGTGGTCACGCAGGCACGCATCGCCCCCAGCGAGCGCAGGTGCTTGGTCAGCGCTCGGGTGTCGATGCCTTCGATGCCTAAAATTTGGTGTGCGGCCAGGTAGTCGCACAGCGACTGAGTGGAGCGCCAATTTGACGGCACCCCGCACAATTCGCCGATGACAAATGCCCGGATATGGGGAGCGGCGGACTCGGCGTCCTCGGGGTTGACCCCGTAATTGCCGATCTGCGGGTAGGTCATGGCGACGATTTGGCCGCGATACGATGGATCGGTGATGACCTCCTGGTATCCAGTCATGGAGGTATTGAAGCAGATTTCACCGGTGGTGGATCCGCTGGCTCCGAAAGCTGTTCCTGTGAAACAACGTCCGTCTTCAAGGGCTAGTAGGGCTGGTTTCGGCACGGCGGCGACACCCTAGGCAGCACCCGCCACCCTGGCAAGCCAATGCTTGCCCACACCGCATTTTAGGAGCCGCCACATTTTGTGGTGGTTGCGGAAGCGCGGCCCATGAATGCGTGCCGCAAGCTCTCTGCATGGTCGATCTTTCCGCACGACGACACTAAGGTCGTCGCTCCATAACGGGCCGCATCCGAGCCAAGATATTCGGGAGGTTCATCCGGCAGCGGATCCGGCTTCAATGGCGGCGGCGCTCTCGGCGGAAACGCCGCGAGGCCGTCCGAACACCGTGACTCGCCAGCAGAACTCGCTCCCCCCCCAAATCAATCGGCCAAACGCGGTTCTGGCAACGGATGGGCCCCATCATGCTCCAGGTTGCGGTTGCCGTTTGAATTTCGCCAAAAGCGCGCCGTGGTTTCAACCGTGCCATCCCGATCCACAATGAAAAATGCATATGGGAGTGTGCCCGAGACTCACGACCACCACCAGCCCCGTGAGAAACCACGAGGACCCTAGCAATCTCCAGATCGATTCCCGAAATGTGGCGGACATGATACTGGGGGGATCAATTTCTCAAACTCGGCTGAGGCAACGGATGTGCCCCGTCATGTTCGAGATTGCGACTGCCGCTAGGATTTAGCCAATAGCGCGTCGTAGTTTCAACTGTACCATCCCTATCTGGAGAGAAGAATGCATATTCGCTTGCCGCATGGCGACGGCCATGATGGGTGCGGGAAAAGAATCGAAGCGATGCTCCCGGGTCGCCTGCACCTTGGTCGGCTCCAATGGGTCCGTATCTGAACTTGATGGAGTGCGTGTAGCCGACTTCCGGTGCCTGAAACATAAAAATGTCGGATGTATTCGCAATGATAACTCCGCCGTCTGGTTCAATTGCCGACACGGTCACCTCCCACTGGGGTGCCTGAGGAGATCCGACGTCGGTAACTATCATGCTGAGGGTTCCAAATCGCTCCGGTGGCGTGCCAACCTTGAGTTCGGGGCCGTTGAGGCCAGAGCCATCCCCACGGATAATTAGCGGCTCAGGCCTATTAAGCTTCCACATGTGAAAGACCACTGGTCGTGCCGGGTCCGGGGTGAATACCTTTTCATGGTCTCCAATGAATCCGTACTTATATTGAAACTTCGCACCGACTTTACAGCTCATTCCAAACTGATAGGCAGAGGGTAAAACATAACCTTTCTTGGCAAGCGTCTCAATGTCCAGATACATGCCTTCGGATCCATCAAGCTTGAATTCTCCGGCGGCATTGGTTGTCGCCTTCAATATCTCATACTCTTGGTATCCGTTCGCGGTCTTGATCATTCTTAAAGTCGTTACCGTTGCAATGATTTCAACTCCCTTCAATGGGATTCCTGCCTGGTCTACCACTTTCCCCCAGAATCGCACGCGAGCATCAAAACGGGAGGCGATCGCATTGTGCTGTTTCCATTGATCGTCTACAGGGAGATGCTTAAGTGGCTGGACCAAAGACTGGGTTTTTGCAGGGATTCCAGGGCTTGTCTCGGATTGAGATTTGATTGCCGGAGCTGCCATCTTCTGGCGCAAGATAATCGTAACAGTAGTGAAGCATCCAAATAATACCAGTAAGCTGGCGGCAATAATAACACGATTAGTTTTCATTCTTCAGGTGTTGTTTTGAGGTCTTTTATGTGTCTAATCTTACAGTCGGTCATCAACTTGTGCCAGTATACCCAGCGTTCGCCGATGGATTCTAAAAATTCAGCGGAGTGTCCCGGATGTTTGTCGCCGTAGTCGGAGAAGTTTTTCTGATCTGAGAATGGGC
>Ga0114962_10004881_pt1 | contig 10602 bp, 8 predicted proteins | sample C_130820_MF_Meta_FD_87017 | JGI IMG/M metagenome (GOLD analysis project Ga0114962, IMG submission 87017) | Freshwater microbial communities from Lake Croche, Canada to study carbon cycling - C_130820_MF_MetaG | ecosystem: Environmental > Aquatic > Freshwater > Lake | place: Lake Croche, Canada...
TGATATGGTAGAAGAGCCTGGTGATGCGACTATGATTGTCCCTTTAATTAAGGGATACCTCGATTCTGACATTAAAAATGATGAAGCTTTAGTTAAACTAGCTCAGATTATGCAAAAAGGAGCCATTGCTACCTCTACTGAAAATAGCATGTTTAGCGATAAGGATTTAGAATTATTATTTACTGATATTCAAAAAAGTACTACTCCATTAGCTGACAGTGAAGTAAAACAATTACCTAATAGTATTTAAGCATGGCTTTAGATAAATCAATAGGTCAAATACAAGCTAATGCAGCAAGAGCTAACAGTACTCCTGATTCTGGCTATCTTATAGCTAGAGTTACTCACTTAGTACAAGGTCCCTATTTGATGGGCACAAATATTCCAGATCCCAATTATGAAACTCCAACAGATTTAGGGAATATTACTTTTCAATTATTAGGAACTCCTCAAGACAGAACACTTCAAAGTAAAGGTAATTTAGTAGCAAAGCCTTTTTATTCTATTTTAAAACAATACCCTTTAGAGGGTGAGTTTGTTTTCATCTTACCAGGTCCTAGTGTTTTAATGAATGAAAGTAGAGGTCAAAAAGATTATTACTATTTACCTCCTTATAATATTTGGAATACAAGTCATCACAATGCTTTTCCTGATTTAGGAGATTATAGTCAATATGTAAGTACCATTGATAGAACTTACCAAGATAGCTTAGGAACAAATCAAGCAGTTAATACAAGTGCAACAGGCTCTTTAGTAATGCCTTTAGGACCCAACTTTCCAGAGCTATCTTATATAAAACCATTAAAACAATTTACCGGAGATACTACAATTGAAGGTAGATGGGGTAATTCTATTAGATTTGGATCTACAAATGGAGGAGTTGAAAAAAACGAAAATTACTGGTCAAGTCAAGGTACTGCAGGTTCTCCTATTACTATTATAAGAAATGGCCAAGGAAAACAAGAAAACGATATCGCTTGGTTTCCAACTGTAGAAAATATAAACGTAGATCCTGCTTCAATATACCTAACTAATGGTCAAAAAATCGTAATAGACGATATAGACAATAACTTTAGTTTAGCAAGTTTAGGAGTTAATATAAATAGCACTATTACTACAGCTATTCCAATTCAACAACAACTAACTAGTTTTAGTAATCTTTCTCCAAATGAGCAAGATAATCGTATAAAAAATCTAAATAGTTAATAATGTTTACCCCAACATTCCCATATCTAGGCAATCAAGCAATAATAACATCAGGAAGAATTGTACACCACTCCTACGACGATTTTATATTTTTATTTGGAAAAAAGGGAGTGTCTGTGTCTTCGCCTGCTACATTTACAGTAGATGCTAATGAAAGAACTATTTTAGCTTCGCCTAAAATTGAATTAGGATACCAAGCTGAAACTAAAGGAGAGCCTATTTTATTAGGTAGTAGTACTGCACAGCAACTAGGCTTTTTATGCGATGATATACAAAGTTTAAGCAGTGCACTAGCTCAAATATCTGCCCAAGAACCAGAAACTGCAATAGCTGCAATTATTAAAGCAGCTACGGTACTAAGCGGAACAGCTCAAACTGTAAAAGCACAACTTAATAGTTTTTGTTTATCAAATAATACCTATACAAAATAATGGCTACTGGTAAACTTGGTACATCATTAGAGAAGATAGTAAATAACTCTTCAAAACAGTTAGGCACTTACCAAGTAGGGCTTAATAAAGTACTGTGGGGCAACGGTAATATTCAACCTAAAATAACAGCTACTTATTCAACAGGGAGTGCCGGTTTGCAATATAACTCATCTATACCACAAGCACCAGCACAACCTACAAAGGGAAATATACTAAACTCAGGTGTAATTCATGCTTTAGATGTTTTTAATAAGGTTGACTTGTGTAGTGTTATTACTTATTTAACGAGTCCAACTAATAAAAAAGCAACACCACGTCCACCTAAAGGAAGTTGGTCGCAGCAACAAACGATTTTTTATACTTTACAAGATCAGTGTAGCTTAGTTATTAATTACATAGACACTTACAATGCACATCAGACAACCCTTATAAATTCTTTTACTAATTTTGTAGCAAACCTTAATGCACCACCAGCTCCTTCTGGTAGCTTACAACCTGCAGCTGGTACTGTTACACAACAGCAAGCAGCTAATCAGCAAGGTGGCTCAGATGTAACAAATCCAGCTGGATTAGTAGCGTCAAATTCTACAGGAACAGCAGGTGCTACTAATATACAAGGAACAAATGTATCTAAATATAATATGTTCTTTTTAATAAGGAGTATTTCAAGTACATTTACTGTAGGTAATGGTGCTAATTCTTTATTTAATTCTGATGATATACAAACGCTTAAGTTGATTCCTGGCATTGGAAATAGCTTAAATATTTTAGATAATTTTTCTATAGGCGGTAATCAGTACGCAAATTATAACTTAATATCAACTGCCGATTTACAAAAGCTTAAAAAGCAAATAGGACTTTTAAGAACTGCTTGTGTTACTATAAACAACTTGAATCTTTCTAATGCGACTAGTTTGGTTGCACAATTTTTACCTAATGATATTAGAAATCAAATACAAAAAATCAGTAAGTTTCTCGACCCTACTCAGATAATACCTGAATTAAAACGAATAAATTCTGCAATACAATCTGCTATTTTAATTGGTAGACAAATACAAGGTATACTTAAGTTAGGACAATTATTAATTAAAGTAGTATTACTTTTTAATAAGGTTTATAAATTTGTTATTACCTTTTTCTCAAAGTTACCAGTACCAAATCAATTTACAACCGTTGGTATTACTAATACATTTAGCCAAGCTACTCAGGCAGCTAAAGATGAAAGCGATGGATTAACAATTTTTTTAAAAGCAGTAAACGCTCTACTAAGTGTAGTTGTAACTTTCATACGCTACCTTTTAGGAAGTATGAATGAGATCTTAACAAGATTACAAACTTTACTAGCAACGTTAGAAGGATGTGCTGCAGTAAAAGACTCCCCAGTTGTAGCTCAGCTAAGACAAACAGTAGGCGATATACAAAGCTTACAGTCTGACTTAGGTACTTATATTATCAATTACGACTTACAAACTAGTCCAACAACCTCTAATTTTCAAGGATTTACAATTAATGTAATTCCTGAAGAAGTATCATCTGCAATTGCTCATCCTCGTAGAAGAGGAATTGCTTTAGACAAAAACGGCGCTATAGTAGTTCAATCAGATCTTACTTTTGCAACAGACACGACTATTATTATAGGAGAGGTAAAACAGCTATTAGTTTCGCGCGGATTTACAAAAACACCATCTTCAGTAGTAGATGCTACTAGTTTAGCTATTATAAATACATCTTTGAATTATTTAGAAACTAACGATGTATCAGAAAATGATCTAACACTACCCGTAACTTCTCTTGATGCACCAAATAATTTGGATGAAAATAGCGGTTTAGGCTTAAATGCGTTTGTAAACAACTTGAAAGGTGGCAAAAGATTAAGAACTAGAACGAGAGCAGCTTTAGACTCAGCAGCAACAAATTTAAAATCGCAAATAGCTGGAGAAGCTAATACAGCAAAAAAGGCAGTAAGCAACGGTATAAATTCAGCAACTGGAAGTGCTAGCCAAAAATAGTTATTTAAAATATTTATAAACATATGGGACAGACAGATTTACTAAGAAAACTAATCCGCGAAGAAGTGAAAGCAGTGTTTCAAGAGGAACTTGCTGGGATCCTAAAGGAAGCTATCATAGCCAATAGAGGACCCCAAACAATTACGGAATCAGTTAAACCAACACCAGTTGCACCAGCAACTTTAAATAGACAACCTGCAAGACCAATTGCACCAAAATTATCGCCTGATAATCCTTTAAACAGCATTTTAGCTGAAACAGCAATGTCTATGACACCAGCTGATTATCAAGGTTTAGGGGGTGCAGCAGTAGAAAGAGAGCCTGTAATTGTGGAATCAGTTGGAGGAATGCTTGCAAATTCAAGACCTAGTTCTAACTTTGATGCAATCGAAATAAATGCAGTTCCTGACTTTACAGCATTAATGAATAAAATGAAAGCAAACGGCGAAATTTAATGGCATACGGCTTAAAAAATATTAATGTATTAGACTTAAGACCTTCCACTGGGGTAGGTGTACAACTACCTTTCAGTACACCTGGTGTATTCCAAACAGTATATACTACTAAAGAGCAATTAAAATATAATATTATTAATTTTTTACTTACAAATCCACGTGAAAGAATTTTTAATTCAGGTTTTGGTGCAGGTATAAGACAGGTTTTATTTCAGCAAATAACAGCAGATACTTTAGATATTCTAGAGAATCAAATAAAAACAGGCATAACCCAATATTTTCCAAACGTACTTATAACACAACTTACTTTTGGAGGTAATTTACAAGAAAACGAAATAGTAATTAATTTCTCATACTTAGTAAATAATACTGGTCAATCAGATAATATAATAATAAATTTAAATGGCCAATAAGAATATAACGTACTTAAACAAAGATTTTACGACGTTTAGAGAGTCGTTGATTCAGTATGCACAAGCATACTATCCAACTTCTTATAACGACTTTACAACATCTTCCCCAGGAACAATGTTCATTGAGATGGCTTCTTATATTGGAGATGTATTGTCGTTTTACTTAGATAATCAAGTTCAAGAAAATTTCTTAGAGTATGCAAAGCAAACAAATAATTTGTATACGATGGCTTACATGCTTGGATATAGACCAAAAGTAACATCTGCAGCAATTGTTAATTTAGACGTATACCAACAAATCCCAGCTTCAGGTTCTGATTACGAGCCTGATTTTAACTATGCTATGGTAATTGGTGATGGCATGCAAATTAGATCAAATATAAACAACTCTAGCTATTTTTATACACCAAACATAGTTAATTTTAATTTATCATCATCAGCAGACCCTACTCAAATTTCCGTATACACAACAGTAAATGGCAATCCAAACACATACCTACTACAAAAGACAACCCAAGCAATCTCAGGACAAGTAAAAACAATACAACTTAATTTTGGAGCTGCTGAGCAGTTTCCTATTAGAACTATACAGGATACTAATATAATTGAAATTTTAAATGTAGTAGATAGCAATGGAAATACATGGTATGAAGTACCTTATTTAGCACAAAACTACATCCTAGAATCTGTCACAAATACAGCACAAAATTATCCAGAACTATATCAAGATGCCAATGAAGTTCCTTACATAATAAAAAAGAAGTTAGTAACTAATAGATTTGTTTCAAGATTTACAACCAACTCTACTTTAGAATTAGAATTTGGAGCAGGGGTACAAGCAGCATCTGGTAGTCTTCCAAATCCTTTTAATGTAGGTATTGGAACCGTAAATGGTATTGACCTTCTTACTACAGCTTTTGATCCTACAAATTTTGTAGTTAATGATTCGTATGGAGTTGCACCTGTAAATACTACTTTGACAGTAAGCTATTTAGTTGGCGGTGGTGCAGCAGCAAACGTTTCTTCAAATCAATTAACGCAACTAATATCGAGTAATGTAACGTTTCCAAATGTTACTAATGCTACTATTGCTACTAATATACAAGCTACATTAGCAGTAAATAATAACACTCCTGCTGTTGGTGGTGGCGATGGGGATAGTCCTGATAATATTAGATTTAACACCTTAGCAGCATTTCCTTCTCAAATGAGAGCTGTAACGCAGCAAGATTATTTAGGTACAGTATTAGGTATGCCACCTAAATTTGGTCAAGTAGCAAAAGCCTATGTAACTAAAGATAGTGCAATATTTAGAAAATATGTTGCAACAGAGCCGGGCGAAAATGACCCATTAGCAACTTCAATATATCTTTTAGGATATAATACTGATGGAACACTTGCAGTTCCAGGAGTAGCTTTAATTCAAAATATTCAAACTTACTTAGAAGACTATAGGATGTTGACAGATACAATCTTTCTTAAGCCTGCCTACATTATTAATATTCAAGTTAGCTTTGATGTAATAACATTACCAAACTACACTCCTAGATCTGTAATAGCATCTTGTATCATAGCTTTAAAAGCTTACTTTAATACACAGAATTGGCAAGTAAACCAACCAATTATACTTTCAAACTTATATTCAATATTAGAGCAAGTTCAAGGAGTACAGACAGTACAGAGAATTAGAATAACAAACATAGCAGGAGTAACCCAAGGTTACTCAGCTTATAGTTACGATATATCAGCAGCAACAGTAAATGGTGTTATTTATCCTTCACTAGATCCTAGTATTTTTGAAGTTAAATATCCTGATACAGACATTCAAGGACGTGTTGTCACCATGTAAACATTAATAATATGGCAGTATATAAAATATTTTCTTCCGCAGACGCAACCTTATACTCTCAGTATCCTGAAAAAAATACTGGTAGAGATCCTATATTAGAAGTATCTGTTCGAAATAACTTAGAGGATCAATCTCGAATGAGCTATTTGACACCTCTTACTCAAACTCCGTATTATACATACGATTCAAGTGCTACTAATGGTCCACAACCAATATCATACTCTCCATACTTTGATAAAGAAAGCGGTAGTATTTATTACGATGTAGAACAAAGCAGTAGCTACTTTAATGTAAATGTTAATAACTTAAGAAGATCTGTACTACAGTTTTCTCCTTTAGAACTTGATAAATTAAAAAGTTTTGCATCTCAATCTATAAGTGGTGCATGGGAAGCTAGTTTAATAATGTATTTAGCATCAGCACAGAACTTAAATACAACATATTCTTTACAAGCCTATGCTTTAACACAGCCTTGGGCTATGGGAACCGGTACCTACGCACAAACACCAGCTACTCAAAACGGAGTAAGTTGGGTTTACACAGGTCCTTATAACAACTCTCCTGCATGGGATGGTGAAGGAGGTACCTATAACACTACTTTTAGTGGAAGTCAGTTTTTTGATTATATGTCTAACAAGGACATAAACATGGACGTTACAGATATTGTAAATGGTTGGTTTACTGGATCAATTCCAAATTATGGAGTTATCGTAAAACATCCAGATTATATAGAGAATAACACAGCTTCCTTTATGGATCTTAAGTTTTTCTCAGTAGATACACATACAATTTATCCCCCAACTTTACAGTTTAAGTGGGCAGATTCATACTACCATCCACCAGCAAGTGCAAGCTTTGTTACAAGCGATCAAATAACAGTAACTTTAGCAAACAATCCTGGTCAATTTGTACAGAATGAAGTTTATAAAATGACAACTGCGGTTAGATTAACCTATCCACCAAGATCATTCTCAACATCATCTCAATACTTAAGCCCACTATACTTCAACGAATCAACTTGTTGGGCTTTACAGGATGTGAAAACAAACGAAATAGTTGTTGATTTTGATCCTATTTATACAACCTTAAGTGCAGATAGTACTGGTAATTATTTTATGCTATACACAAGTGGGTTGGAAGTTGAAAGGCTTTACCGTATATTAATAAAGACTACCATAAGCTCTAGTATGTATGGTCCACCTGAAGTTGTAACTTACACAGGACAAAATTTAACATTTAAAGTAGTACAATAATGTCGCAACAAGTTAACTTAGTTAAAGAAGTTTACGGACGTAACACCTATACGAGAGTAGTAGATACTTCCTTTAAAGAGCTATATACACCTGTAACTGCATCTATTTCAGTAGCTCCTTTAACTATTGAGCAATTTTTTGACGCTTACAATGAATTATTTTTTCAAATACCAGCTACTGGAGAAGTAAATTCTCATACCTATCTTATAGAAAGAAGCACAGCTTACGTAGGTGCTGGTGCCTTATCACCAAACGAACAAGCCTACATTGCAGAAATCAATTCTTTAAGAGAACAATTATTGCAAGTAAATCAACAGTATTTAAACCTTTCTAACTTAGTTTAATGGAAATAGTAAATGTTTCATATATTGGATCTAATGGTGAATATCAATCTTACTCACCCTCTGACCTAGCACTTATAAATACTGCTACTGTAAACGCAGTATATGGAACTAGTAAATTTGAGTACATTGAGTATTTTATTAAAGACCAAAGTGGTGTTGTATTAAGCAGTAACTACTATGCTACTCAATATGGTATAGGAGAAAATGTTAATCCAACTAATGGATCTACAAATCAACTTTACCTAGATCCACAAGCAGACGCAGCCTCTGCAGGATATACTAGAGGTATAGTTAATGTAAAATATAATTTTTTTACTAAGCAATTATTATCAGGTCCTGATCCAACCACCAATTTCTGGATTAAGAATATATCCTCGACTAGAACAGAAATTCAAGTAGCAAGACAAGATTTATCTAATACAGAATTGTCAGATACCTTTAATGCGTTTAATAATAGTCTAGCATCTGATGCATACTATCCAGATTTTTATTTAAATTTTGGTGGTGACATTCAATTGATTGCAATTAATGCAGTCTATGTTGAAGATATAAATGGAGATGGTACTATTATCTTTAAACTCTACGAACCATTACCTGCTCAATTTACAACAAAATCAACTTTTTGGGTTGTCACTCAAATTGCAGAACCTGCAGAATTTAACGTATCAATAGAAGTAACACCAGAAGCAGTTCAAGATTCTAGCAAACTAAGAGGTCCTAATTTTAAAATAGCAGTTAAAGATAAGGTTGGACAAACAACTCCTTTTTATAGCTATTCAACTTTATTAGCAACCTCTTTAACATCTTCGTATCAGCAGCTACAATCAATGATGCAAGAAAGAGGAATTAACATCAACGTCGATTATAGCGATTTTACTAACTTTATTCATTTTTCTTCAGCAACAGAAAGATTATACAATTACTTTTACAAACAACAACAAATCGAATCTGCATCAGTAGGTATAGCAGCTGGTCAAACAACTACAGCGGCTTTACTATTACAACAGCAGATTGATGACATTATCACTAACTATGACGGCTACGAGTATTATTTAGCTTATAGTTCTGAATCTACTGCTTGGCCAAAGTCAAATGATACACCACCATATGTTCCTTATTCTGTAACTTCTTCTCGAGTTGTAAATTGGTTAGGTAATTTAAATACAATACCAAATGGTCCTTTAACTATGAGTATGTATTATTCTGCTTCTAATTATGACGATCAGAATAAAGATTTATTATTGTACGCAACTCCTGCTTTTATAACAGATGATCAAAGTAATCAGCCATACATATTATTCTTAAATATGATTGGGCAGATGTTTGATAATATTTGGATTTATCTTAAAGATGTTACAAATCACTACGTAGCAAATAATAAACCAACAGTAGGTATTTCAATGGATTTAGTAGCTGATGCTTTAAGAAGCTTTGGTATTCAGTTATACACCAATACAAGTATATCGGATAATATCTACTATTCAACCTTGGGAGTAAATCAAACTGGATCTCACTTACCTGTAACATCTAGCTTATATTCAACTATTGTTTATTCTAGTAGTAGTTTGTATCCTTTGGCAGGACAGCCTTATTTAACTGCTTCTATATTACTACCTCCATTTGGAGATGAGTTAATAACTCGCTTTGTAACTACTTTTATAACTGGCTCCGCAAACGTAACACAGAGCTACCAAACGCTACCCAATTCACAGATTACAGCAGAAATTTATAAGCGTATTTATCACAATTTACCTTATTTACTTAAAACTAGAGGTACTAATAGAGGCCTACAAGCATTAGTAACAACTTATGGTATTCCAGATGATATACTAACAGTACACGAGTATGGTGGCTATGATATGTACACCACACCTGGTATTCAAGAGATATCAAACAACATGATCATTACTAGTAGTGTTGAACAAATATCTGCTAGTTTATTATCACCTAATACCACTTTACAATACTATAACAACGACTATCAAAGAACCTCCATAGACATTGAAGTAGCTTTCTCACCAGCCGACTCTATTAACGCTGCAATTACATCTTCAGGATTAGTAACATCTTCAGCCCAACCTGGATACTTTAATATTATGCAGCAGATTGGTGCACCTAATTTACAGTATTCGAGTTCATATACCCCGTTAGTTGTTTTAGAGACTCAGTTTTTTAATGCCAACTTCATTAATAGAAATAATGTTTGGGATTTTATTAGAACTATAAAATACTATAACAACTCTCTATTTAAAATGTTGAGAGACTTTGTACCTGCAAGAGTAAGTGCTAATACGGGTATTGTGGTTAAATCTCACATGCTTGAAAGAAATAAGTATCCAAGACACGAACCTACTTATACAACAAGTTCTCACAATGCGGAATTGGTATTAGTAACGGTTACAGGATCTAATGGCGGAATAGTAACAAAATCAACTGCATATTTAGCTGCAGTTCCTGTGCAATACAACGGTACATCTTCAAAGGCTCTGTCAAATTCTCCTGGAGTTGTTTACATGAACTCTACCAACAATATTCAACAATTTACTGGAGAGCTTAGTGGCAGCTATATTCAAGCAACTACTAATTATTTTACACAAAAATACGTTTCAAGTTACAACTATCCTTGGACATCTTCTGTAAAA
>Ga0114962_10004884_pt1 | contig 10598 bp, 9 predicted proteins | sample C_130820_MF_Meta_FD_87017 | JGI IMG/M metagenome (GOLD analysis project Ga0114962, IMG submission 87017) | Freshwater microbial communities from Lake Croche, Canada to study carbon cycling - C_130820_MF_MetaG | ecosystem: Environmental > Aquatic > Freshwater > Lake | place: Lake Croche, Canada...
CACCTTCCTGGCCGTCCGGGTTTCCTCACGTTCGTCGGGCAACCGCACCGCGGCCAGCCTGGCCGACGCCAAGGCCGATGCCCGCCGCGTCATCGAACGCCTCGGCGGCCAGGTGCTCAACCTGACCGGTACCGATCCGGCGTCCCAGCAGGCCCTTTCCGACGCCTCTGAGCGGTTCACCGCAGCCTCCTCGCAGATCGATCAGGCAACGACGGCCAAGCAGGCCCTGCTGGCCAAGGAGAGCGCCATCGAGGGGCTCTATTACGTCCGTGCGGCGCGCACCGCAATGGGAATGGACCCGGGTCCGGAGTTGGAGTCGATGGCGGGCCAGAAGGCGGCGGGCGCTGTCACCGAGGATCGTCGGGTCCAATTCGAGGGACGTGAGATCGAGGCCTCCCCCGGCCCGACCCCGCGTACTCCGAACTACTACCCGGGCGGCCGGGTAGCGGGCCGGCCGGTGCCCGCGGGCTGGTACTCCGAACCGTGGTGGAGGTCGGCTCTTCGCACGGGGGCCTGGACTATGGGTTCGGTGCTGCTGTTCGACGCGATGTTCTCCGGAATGCACGGCGTGGGCTACGGCGCATCGGGCTTTGAGAGCGGCTACGGCTCAGGGTTCGACCAGGGCTTCGACGCCGGTTACGACCAGGGCATGGATGCCGCCGGTGGCGATTACGGCGATGGCGGAGGCGACTTCGGCGGAGGCGGGGGCGACTTCGGCGGCGGGGACTTCGGCGGCGGCGGATTCGGCGGCGGGGACTTCGGAGGCGGGGACTTCGGCGGATTCGACTTCTAGGCGGATTCGACTTCTAGGCCGGGTTTAGCGTCTAGACCTGACAACCCGGACACCAGAACAGGTTTCGGCCCTCCATCTCCGCGGAGCGAATCGGCGTGCCACACAGTCGGCAGGGCTCGCCGGTGCGGCGATAGACGTAGGTTCGGGGCCGTTTCGGGCCATAAGCCGGTGCGCCATGGTCATCCTCCGGGCGGATGACGATGATTCGGCCGCGCCGCACGCCCACCTTCATCAGGTCGACCAGATCGGTCCACGCCACGTCGAACTCCATCTCGCAAACATCCCGGCCGGGCCGATACGGGTCGATACCGTGTCGGAACAGCAACTCGGCACGGTAGATGTTTCCCACTCCGGCCAGCACCGACTGATCCATCAACAGGGAACCGATTGCTCTGCGCGACTTCGATATTCGCGCCCAGGCCAACTCCGGGTTGGCATCGCTGCGTAACGGATCGGGACCGAGCCGGTCCAGGATGGTCGACGCTTGGGCCTCGTCGATCAGATCGCAGGCGGTGGGACCGCGCAGATCGGTTCCATATTCGGCGCCGACCATCCGCATCCGTATCTGACCGACCGGCGGCGACATCGGCACCCGTTGTTCTCTGAAGGTCCCATACAGCCCGAGATGAACGTGCACGATCGCGCCGCCGTCATAGTGATGAAACAGATGCTTGCCCCATGCCGACGCCTTGCGCAGTACCAGTCCGTCGATGATCGCGGCGTCGGTGAACCGGCCCTGCGGACTCGACACCGTCACCGGGGCACCGGCGAACCGGCGCTGGTGTAGGCGCGCAAGGCGGTGCAGGGTGTGACCCTCGGGCACGGCTGCGTCCCCGAGTGTTACAGGCTGGCGCCGGGCACCGGCGGCGCGACGTGGGTGCGCTCGTAGTCGGCGAGGATGTCGATCCGGCGTTGGTGGCGGGGTGCCTGCGACCATGCGGTGGCCAGGAAAGCGTCGACGATGGCGAGCATCTCGGCCTCGGTATGCATGCGGCCACCGATACCGATCACCTGTGCATTGTTGTGTTCGCGGGCCAGTGTGGCGGTCTCTACGCTCCATCCCAGCGCGCACCGAACGCCTGGCACCTTGTTCGCGGCGATCTGCTCTCCGTTGCCCGACCCGCCGAGCACGATCCCCAGGCTGCCCGGGTCGGCGACGGTGCGCTCCGCGGCGGCGATGCAGAACGCCGGGTAGTCATCCTCGGCGTCGTAGGTGAACGCGCCACAGTCGATGGGCTCGTGACCGGCCTTCGTCAGGTGGGCGATGATCACCTGCTTGAATTCAAAGCCGGCATGGTCGGAGCCGAGGTAAACGCGCATGGCCGATACCCTAATCGTATTCCGGCGCCCCTAATCGTATTCCGGAGCCTCCGTACGGCTCCGCTTGAGTTCGAAGAAGTGCGGGTACGCGGCGAAGATCACCGAGGCGTCCCACAGCTTGCCGGCCTGCTCGCCGCGCGGGATCCGTGAGAGCACCGGGCCGAAGAAAGCCACCCCATTGACGTGGATGGTCGGGGTGCCGACATCGGGGCCGACGGCGTCCATGCCGGCGTGGTGGCTTGCGCGCAGTGCGTCGTCGAAGGAGCCGTCGTTGGCGGCGGCCGCCAAGTCCGCGGGCAGGCCGGCTTCGGCCAGCGACCCGGCGATCACCTCGCCGAATTCCTTGTTGCCCTCGTTATGGATGCGGGTGCCCATAGCCGTGTAAAGCGGAGCCAGCACCTGAGCCCCGTGTGCCTGTTCGGCAGCGATGGCCACCCGAACCGGTCCCCAGGCCTTCTTCATTAATTCCTGATACTGCTCGGGAAGGTCGCGGCCCTCGTTGAGCACTGCCAGGCTCATCACCTGAAAGTGCACCTCGATATCGCGAACCTTCTCGACCTCGAGGATCCACCGCGAGGTAATCCAGGCCCATGGGCACAGCGGGTCGAACCAGAAATCTGCGCGGGACTTCTCGGGCATGGCTTCTCCTCGGGCGTAGTTCGGTGTGCCCAGGATAGGTTGTCAATCGTGCTACCGAATCTGACCCGCAATGAAGCCATCGAACGCGCCGCACTGGTCACCGTCGAGCGCTATCTCATTGAGCTCGATCTAGGTACCGGCGAGAAGACCTTTCACTCGACCACCACAGTGGAGTTCGAGGCTCTGCCCGGCGCCGACACCTACATCGACCTGGTGGCCGATCGCGTGCACAGCGCGGTGCTCAACGGTCACGCCATCGACACCTCCGGCTACGACGAGTCGACCGGGATACCGCTTCGCGGGCTCGCCCAACACAACGTCCTCGTCGTGTCCGCCGACTGTCGCTACTCCAACACCGGTGAGGGTCTGCACCGCTTCGTCGACCCCGTCGACGGCGAGGTCTACCTGTACTCGCAGTTCGAAACCGCCGACGCCAAGCGGATGTTCGCCTGCTTCGACCAACCCGCTATCAAGGCAGCATTCGACGTCACCGTCACTGCGCCCGCGCATTGGCAGGTGATCTCCAACGGCGCCACCGCCGGCGTCGCCGAACACGGGGCAACGAAAGTCCACACCTTCGCCACGACCGCACGCATGAGCACCTACCTGGTCGCACTGATCGCCGGACCCTACGCCCGTTGGGATGACACCTACTCCGATTCTCACGGGGACATCCCGCTGGGACTGTTCTGCCGGGCCTCACTGGCGCCCTTCATGGATGCCGAGCGACTGTTCACCGAGACCAAGCAGGGCTTCGATTTCTACCACTGCAACTTCGGTGTGCCATACGCCTTCGGCAAGTACGACCAGTTGTTCGTCCCCGAGTTCAACGCCGGCGCGATGGAAAACGCCGGCGCGGTGACGTTCCTCGAGGACTATGTGTTCCGCAGCAAGGTCACCCGGGCCTCCTATGAGCGGCGCGCCGAGACACTGCTGCACGAGATGGCGCACATGTGGTTCGGCGATCTCGTGACCATGCGCTGGTGGGACGATTTGTGGCTGAACGAGTCGTTCGCGACCTTCGCCTCGGTGCTGTGCCAGGCCGACGCCACCGAGTACAGCGAGGCCTGGACGACATTCGCCAACGTGGAGAAGTCCTGGGCCTACCGCCAGGACCAGTTGCCGTCCACCCATCCCATCGCCGCGGATATCCCCGATCTGCACGCCGTCGAGGTGAACTTTGACGGCATTACCTACGCCAAGGGCGCCAGTGTGCTCAAACAACTGGTGGCCTATGTCGGGCTCGACCACTTTCTGGCCGGCCTGCGGGATTACTTCGCAGCGCATGCCTTCGGCAATGCCACTTTCGATGACCTGCTCGGCGCATTGGAGCGCGCCTCGGGCCGAGACCTGTCGGACTGGGGCCGGCAATGGCTGAAGACCACCGGACTGAACACCCTGCGCGCAGACTTCGATGTCGATGCCGACGGTAAGTTCACCCGGTTCGCAATCATGCAAGGCGGGGCCACACCCGGCGCCGGTGAGACCCGGGTGCACCGCCTGGCCGTCGGCGTCTACGACGATCAGAACGGCAAGCTGATCCGGATGCACCGCGAGGAGTTCGACGTTACCGGTGCGATCACCGAAGTTCCTGCGCTACAGGGCCTTCCACGCGGCAAGCTGGTCCTGGTCAATGATGACGATCTGACCTACTGCTCGATGCGGCTAGATGACGAGTCGCTTCGGGTCGCCACCGACCGCATTAGCGATATCGCCGATCCGCTGCCCCGCACGTTGGTGTGGTCGGCTGCCTGGGAGATGACCCGTGACGCCGAATTGAAGGCTCGCGACTTCATCGCACTGGTGATGCGCGGAGTGCACGCCGAGACCGAGGTGGGCGTGGCCCAGCGGCTTCTGATGCAGGCACAGACAGCACTGAGCAACTACGCCGAACCGGGCTGGGCCGCCGAGCAGGGTCGGCCGGCATTCGCCGACCGACTGCTGGAACTGGCCCGCGATGCCGAGGCAGGTTCTGATCACCAACTGGCCTACGTCAACGCACTGTGCACCTCAGTGCTCTCACCCCGCCACCTTGTGCTTCTGGCCGATCTGCTCGACCGCGGCCCCGACGAGTGCGGGCTTTCCGGCCTCGCGGTCGACACCGATCTGCGGTGGCGGATCATCATCGCGCTGGCAGCCGGCGGACACATCGACGCCGACGGACCCCAGACTCCCGTCATCGACGCCGAGGCGGACCGCGACCCCACTGCCGCGGGCAAGCGGCACGCCGCCGCGGCCGGGGCGGCCCGGCCACAGGCCGATGTCAAACACCGGGCCTGGCGCGAGGTGATCGAGGACGACACCCTCCCCAACGCCACGGCGCGAGCGATGATCGCGGGCTGGGCGCAACCGGGCCAGGGTGAGTTGTTATCGCCCTACACCGAGCAGTACTTCCACACCATCGGTGGTGTCTGGGAGCGTCGCTCCAGCGAGGTTGCGCAGACCGTGGTGGTCGGCCTCTACCCGAACTGGGAGGTCAGCGCGGCCGGCCTGGCCGCAGCGGACAAGTTCCTCGACGGCGAGCTCCCGCCGGCATTGCGGCGACTGGTGCTCGAGGGCCGCGCCGGTGTTCAGCGCGGGCTCCGGGCTCGGGAATTCGACGCGAGCTAGCGCACTAGGGCCGGGATCCTTTGCGACCCTTCCTCCTCGGGCCAAAAGCGGCCCGCATCGTCAGGGCCGGAATCCTTCGCGACCCTTCCTCCTCGGGCCAAAAGCGGCCCGCATCGTCAGGGCCGGGATATCCCCGCCGACATCACCCGCACTGCACTGATCAGACCATCGATCAGGTTGCCCTCCCGGAACGCCGACGCTGCCGCCGAGACTCCCAGCGGCGCTGCCGATTCGACCCCGCGGCCGCGCACGTCCGCGCCGTAGGCAACCTCGATCGAACGTTGATCGGGCGAGACCGCCAACAGGACCGCATTGTCGGGAGTCGGCACCGAGCCAAGGATCTCCCGGGCCTTGGCCGCGGTATCGGCACCAAGATCGCCGACGTACACCGCGAAACGCGCCCTGGACTGTCGGCTGGCATGGGTCAACGTTTCGTCGAGTTCAACCAGCGCCCGGTCGGAGAACGGGTACTGCACCCCCGAGGACTGGCCGGAGTCGGTGACACCCGAGAGCCGGCCGCTGGCGGTGACCGCCCAGCCGAGAGGCAGGTTGCCGGCGTCGAATCGGGCTATCGCGTGCTCACCACCGGCCACTTGCGCCACCTCCCACGTTGACGACGTTCTCATGCTCGTGGGCACCACCGTGAGCACCGTGAGCGCCACCGGGCACTACCTCCCCGGTGGCGGCCCACAGGATCGGATCGTGCGTCCATGGCTGGGACAGGGTGTAGGTCGGTCGGCGATCGACCGTGCGGATGTAGATCAAGAAGATCAGCCCAAGGACCGCAAGCAACGGTACGACGAGGAAAACTCCGGCATTCACGTCTTAAACCGTAGCGCACCGGCCGTAGCGAAGCGTTAGGCCGCATCCGCACCGACGCTGATGTCAGGCGGCGCCTTCGTCGAGATACCGCGCCCACGCCGGGTCGAGTTCCTTGACAGCACATAGCAGCCGCCAGTGCTGGCCCTTGGGCGGCGTGGGAACCAGTCGCAGTGTCCAGCCCAACTCGCTGAGCATCTTGTCGGCCTTACGGTGATTACAGCCCGAGCAGGCAGCCACACAGTTCTCCCAGGAGTGCTCGCCGCCTCGGCTGCGCGGTACCACATGGTCGACGGTATCGGCCTTCCCGCCGCAGTAGGCGCAGCGAAACCGGTCCCGATGCATCAGCGCCGCGCGGGTCATCGGGATCCGGGCCCGATACGGCACCCGGACGTAGGTCCGCAGCCGGATGACCGAGGGAACCCCGATCGCCCGGGTGGCCGAGTGGATGACCGGCCCGGAAGGATCGTCGTGGACCACGTCGGCCTTGCCGCACAGCACCATGACCACCGCGCGGCGGATCGGTAGCGCGGTCAGCGGCTCGTAAGTGGAGTTCAGCAGCAATACGCGGCGTCGGCCCCAAACCGATGCCTCCGACGGCGGCGGGGTGTCGACGCTGTGTAGCCCAGAGCCGCGCAGGGCAGGGCCGGACGTGGGCCCGACCGAACCCGCCGCGGCACGGGGACCGCGGTTCCGTTTGCGCTGCGCCATGCGTCCTCCACCTTCCAGTGCACCATGGATCGGCGCCGATCGCACGCGTATTTGCACCGTGTTCACGCGAGCGTCAGCGGATGCACCAAGATGGACCCGTGGCCGAGACCTCGCAGACCTTTTACGACGCGGTAGGCGGCGCGGCGACGTTCCGCACCATCGTGTCGCGCTTCTACGAGTTGGTCAGCGACGACGAGGTGCTGCGCCCGCTGTACCCCGAGGACGACCTCACCGCCGCCGAAGACCGGTTGCGGATGTTCCTCGAGCAGTACTGGGGCGGTCCCCGGACCTACTCCGATCAGCGCGGTCATCCGAGGCTAAGGATGCGGCATGCGCCATACCGGATCGGGTTCATCGAACGCGACGCCTGGCTGCGCTGCATGCACACCGCGGTCGCCTCGGTGGACTCGGCCACTCTCGACGACGAGCATCGCGCCGAACTGCTCAGCTACCTCGAGATGGCCGCCCAGGCGATGGTCAATTCCGGGTTCTGAAGGCCGGCTCAGCGCAGCACCAGGGCCGGGTCACCGCGGCGGCGCAATACCGATCCGAAGCGCGCATCGATCCGCAGCCACGTCGGCATTACCCGCACGCGCACAACGTCGGTTTCATGTCCGTCCGTGTCAAGTCCGTCCGTGTCGTGGCCGGCGGTCTCGGGCAGGAAGCGCATCGCCGCCAACGCCAACACACATCGCATCGGCACGCCGACCGCCGACGGTCCCGAACCCACCTGCAGCACTTCCTGATCCAACAGTGACGCCGGCGGTCCATGCGCACTGCCGTGTTCGCGGGCCAGGTCCGCTCCGCGCCGGGCAAGTTCGACGAGCACCGGCACCGGAATGTCATCGAGGTGAACGAAACCGGTTTCCGGCGGAAGCACGCCACGCCATCCGGAGTCCATCGGAAAGCCCGGATCGGCATAACCGGAACCGTCGGCGTGGGCCAACCCGGCCACCAATTGATCTGCGGCGCAGGATAAGTCGACCGGCCGGATGCGTCCCGCCACTACACGTGCGGCTAACACGTCGAATCCGGTGACAACCCACGCTCCCACCAAACCGTCCGCTCGCGTGCGAAGTCGGATCACCGCGGCGTCATCGAGGCGGCGCGCCCGCTCGGCGAAGACGGCGAGATCGTTGCGCTGGGCGACATCGGGGATCCACACACCACGCTCGGAGCCGATACCCGCGGGTTGGTTCATCGCAGCCAGCGCTGCAGATACTCCCGATGCGTGGGCGAAAGCCGAACCAACCGCTGCTCCTCGATATGCACGGCCGCCAGTTGGGTCTCGGCGATCACCGCAGGTTTGGAGTCCGGATCGGCTCCGACTGCCCGCACCTCATAGCCAAGGGTGAAGTCGACCGCCCGAAGCCGCTTGGTCCACATCGTCACCTGAAGTGGCGAATCAGCAAGTCGCAGTTGACCTTTGTAGAGCACCTGCACCTCATGGATCAACAGCCCGATGGTTGAGACGTCATCAGCGAAAGGCTCACGCAGGAAGTCCACCCGCGCCTCCTCCAGGATCGTCACCATCGTGGCGTGATTGATGTGCTGATACATGTCGATATCCGACCAGCGCACCCGCACCCCCGTGGTGAAACCCGAATTCACTGGCTCACCCACTCGTGCCCGTTCCCGTCGTTCGCGTCATGCTGCGGATCTGCCGCGCCGCCACCGACAGGGTGGCCAGGTCACGGGCATCGTGGGCGTAGACCTCGGCCAGCGTCCGGCGTGCCCGCTTTACCCGGGAGCCATTGCTGTGCTCCCACTCGGCGATCTTGTCCGGTCCGCTCTCGTCGGTCTCTCCGGCGGCGAGCACATCGAAGCACAGTGCGCGCAGCGAACCGTAGATGTCATCGCGAATCGCGAGCCTGGCCAGCGCGTGCCAGCGATCGTCGCGCGGCAGGCCTGATACCGCGGTCAGCAGTCCGTCGGTGCCCAGGTAGTCCATCAGCGCGAAATAGGTATCGGCCACCTCGGCCGGATCACGCTCGACAATGTCGGCGACGTCGATCACGTCCAGCAGGCTGAACTGGTAGAGGCCCGATGCCACCGTGTAGCCGATATCGCGGGGCACACCGGCAGCGGCGAAATCCCCGGCCTCCTTGGCGACGATGGCGCGATCGTCGCCGCGCAGCCACTCCGGCATCCGCGGCGCCAATTCGGCGACACCCGCGGCGAACCGGTTGATCTCCGCACCCACGGCAAGCGGCTGGGGTCGGTAGTTCAACAGCCACCGCGAGGCCCGGTCCAGGAGTCGGCGCAGTTCCAATGTCATCCGGTCGGTGACGGTGACCGCGACGGCATGCTGATCGGCTGACGAGCGGATCTGTCGCCAGGTCCGGCCGATACCGAAGATCGCGTCGCAGGCCGCGAAGGCTCGCACCGCGTCGACGTATCCGACGCCGACGTCCTCGGTGACCCGATAGGCGAAGGTGATGCCGCCGGTGTCGACGACATCGTTGACCACCATGGTGGCGATGATTTCGCGCCGCAGTTGGTGGTTGCGGATCTCGGGTACGAAGTTGTCGCGCAACTGCGCCGGGAAGTACTGCGGCAACCGAGCCGCGAACGCCTCCTGATCGGGAAGGTCGCTGGCCAACACCTGCTCCTTGAGAGCAAGTTTGACGTGGGCCATCAGGGTGGCAAGTTCCGGTGAGCTCAATCCGAGACCAGCCTGCTGACGGCGGGCGATCTCCTTGTCAGTCGGCAGCGCCTCAAGTTCGCGGTTGAGCCCGCGGAGTTCCTCGAGTTCGCGGATCTGACGAGCATGGACGTTCAGCAGGGACGGGGCGTTGGAGCGACTGGTCCCCATCAGGTCGTTCTGGTCGCTGTTATCGGTGAGCACCAGTCGGCTGACCTCGTCGGTCATCGAGGCCAGCAGCTTGCTGCGCTCGCCGGGATCGATTCGCGACGCATTGACCAGTGAGTCGACCAGGATCTTGATATTCACCTCATGGTCGGAGCAGTCCACACCGGCGGAGTTGTCCAGTGCGTCGGTATTGATCCGACCCCCACAGAGGTCGAACTCGATACGCCCCAGAGATGTCACGCCGAGGTTGCCACCCTCGCCGATCACCTTGGCACGCAACTGATTCGCATTGACCCGGACGGTGTCGTTGGCGCGATCGCCCACCTCGGCGTCGGACTCGGACTCGGCCTTGATGTAGGTTCCGATACCGCCGTTGAACAACAGGTCCACCGCGGCGCGCAGGATGGCGCGGATGCACTCCGGCGGGGTCAGCTCGGTCACGTCGTCATCGATACCGAGCACCGCACGCATCTGTTCGCTGATCGGGACCGACTTCTGCTGCCTGCTGAAGACGCCACCGCCGGTGCTGATCAGGCTCGGGTAATAGTCCTCCCAACTCGAGCGCGGCAGATCGAAGAGTCGGCGCCGCTCGGCGAATGATCGCGCGGCATCCGGGTCGGGGTCGATGAAGATGTGGCGATGGTCGAAGGCAGCGACCAGTCGGATGTGCTCAGACAGGAGCATGCCGTTACCGAATACGTCGCCGCTCATATCGCCAACGCCCGCGACGGTGAAGTCCTCGGCCTGGGTATCGACGCCCATCTCGCGGAAGTGCCGGCGCACCGACTCCCACGCACCTTTGGCGGTGATCCCCATGACCTTGTGGTCATAACCCACCGAGCCACCCGAGGCGAACGCGTCGCCCAGCCAGAAGCCGTACGAGTTCGCCACGTC
>Ga0114962_10004889_pt1 | contig 10594 bp, 8 predicted proteins | sample C_130820_MF_Meta_FD_87017 | JGI IMG/M metagenome (GOLD analysis project Ga0114962, IMG submission 87017) | Freshwater microbial communities from Lake Croche, Canada to study carbon cycling - C_130820_MF_MetaG | ecosystem: Environmental > Aquatic > Freshwater > Lake | place: Lake Croche, Canada...
GCACGGACGGGCTTCACGTTCGCAGGCTGGAACACGGCCAATGACGGCAGCGGAACGCATTACTCAGCTTCCGGCAGCGCGACATTCAGCATGCCCGCAAACAATGTAACCTTGTATGCGGAGTGGACGGGGACGGTGACCTACAACTCCAATAGTGCCTCGACCGGCTCGGTCCCAACCGATGCCACTGCTTACACCCAGAACCAGTCGGCGACGGCGGCGGCCAACTCGGGCACGCTGGCGCGGACAAACTACACATTTGCCGGATGGAACACGGCGGCGAACGGCAGCGGGACCTCCTACGCGGCGGGCAGCGGCAGCATTCCGATGGCCAGCGGCAACGTGACGCTCTATGCCAAGTGGACGGCGACGGTGACCTATCTCGCCAATAGCGCGACGTCCGGCTCGGTCCCAACCGATGCCACGGCATACACCCAGAACCAGTCGGCGACCGCGGCGGCCAATTCGGGCACGCTGGCGCGGACGAGCTACACATTCGCAGGCTGGAACACAGCGGAGGACGGCAGCGGGACCTCCTACGCGGCGGGCAGCGGCAGCATTGCCATGGCCAGCGGCAACGTGACGCTCTATGCCAAGTGGACCGGGACGGTGACCTATCTCGCCAATAGCGCGACGTCCGGCACGGTCCCGACCGATGCCACGGCATACACCCAGAACCAGTCGGCAACGGCGGCTAACAACACGGGCACGCTGGCGCGGACGGGCTACACGTACTCAGGCTGGAACACGGCGGCGGACGGCAGCGGGACCTCCTACGCGGCGGGCAGCGGCAGCATTCCGATGGCCAGCGGCAACGTGACGCTGTATGCCAAGTGGACGGCCGTCCCGACCATCACTCTCTCGGGCACCTTGGTCGCGGTGAATACGACTTACGGCACGGCCTCGGCCACGCCGACGAGTTTCAATGTGTCCGGCAGCGCGCTGACTGGTGATTTGACGGTGACGCCGCCGTCCGGATATGAAGTATCGCTCAGCAGTGGCTCGGGCTACAGCAGCTCCAGCGTGTCAATCACAGCCAGCGGCACGCTGGCTAGCACTCAGGTGTATGTGCGCCTAGCGGCGGCTTCAGGTGCTGCCAGTTCGCCCTATTCCGGCAATATCACGGTTGCCGGTGGCGGTGCCAGTTCCCAAACAATCGCCACGGTTTCCAGTAGCGTCGCCAAGGCGACCGCCACGGTGGTGGTGACGCCCTACACGGCCACCTATGACGGCAGCCCGCACTCGGCAACGGTGACGTCCATCACTGGCGTGAACGGCGAGACAGGCGCGACGGTCGGCACGGTCACCTTGACCACGACGCACACAGCCACCGGGACCTATGCATCCGATTCCTGGATCCTCACGGGCACTGCTAACTACAATGACATCGGCGCCACGACTTCTACCATCACCGTTTCGAACCCGAGCTTTGAGACGCCAGGAGCCTTGCTTGGTGGTCCTTGGGCTAATGCAGCCTCCGTCTGGAATCCGAACCTGGCATACGCGCAGACCAATGATAATAGTCGATTTGCCACTCGCACCGACGCCGGCACTTGGTACGCCAACTTAACGGATCCCGGTGATGTGTTCTATCAGAATCTGGGAACCACCGTCACCTCGGGAGATACCCTTGCGGTGACATTCTATATCGGGAGAGAACTTGGCCAAGTCGGTGGAGTAATGGCTGCCACCTTCAAGGTCGGCAGCACCTTGTACACCCAAAACTTTGACACGACCGGACTGACGGCGGGTACCTGGCAGAGCTACACGTTGTCCCAGACCATCGCGAACACGGGCAATCTCACCCTTCAATTCAGCAACGTGAGCGGCAGGCCATGGCTCGACAACATCAGCAATGTCAGCCGCTCGTCCGGCACCTTGCAGTCCCTCACCAACACGATCAATCCGAAGGCGCTATCGATCACCGCGCCAACGATTGCGGCTAAGAATTACAATGGCACGGCCACCGCCGCCGCGGTCACCGTGGGAACGCTCTCGGGCTTTGTCGGATCTGAAACCGTGACGGCGACGGGCGCGGCGGCGGACTATTCGAGCGCCAACGTCGGCACCTACACTGGGAACGTGGTCACCTATACGCTGGCGAACGGAACCAACGCTGGATTGGCCGCCAATTACAGCCTGGCCACCGGGACGGCCACCGGAGTGATTAACCCGAAGGCGCTATCGATCACCGCACCCACGATCGCAGCCAAGAATTACAATGGCACGGCCACCGCCGGCGCGGTCACCGTGGGGACGATCTCCGGCTTTGTTGGATCGGAAACCGTGACCGCGACGGGCGCGGCGGCAGACTATTCGAGCGCCAACGCCGGTACCTACACTGGGAACGTGGTCACCTACACGCTGGCGAACGGAACCAACGGTGGATTGGCCGCCAATTACAGCCTAGCCACCGGGACGGCCACCGGAGTGATCAACAAGGCGAGTCAGACGATTTCCTTCAGTCTGGCCGCTTCGGTGGCGCAATCTGCTGGAACGGTATCCTTGGCTGGCACCGCCGACTCTGGTCTAACCGTCAGTTATGCCAGCTCGGCCCCGGCCATCGCCAGCGTCTCCGGCTCCACGCTCACGCTGAACCAAGGTGGCTCGGTCACCGTCACCGCCAGCCAGGCCGGCGATGGCAATTACAACGCGGCAGTTGCGGTATCCCAGACCACGATCATCACTGGGTTTGCGGCAGTGGCTGACGCGGTGAGCCGTCCAGCTAACAGCAGCGGCTTCAAGATTCCGGTGGCAACCTTGCTGGCCAACGACGGCCAGATGGCCAGCAACGGCACGCTGACTCCCGGAACGGGCCTCAGCCTCACCAGCGTAACCGCCGGCTCCGGCAACAGTGTGAGAGTTTCCGGTGCGTTCGTGTTCTTCACACCGAGCGACCCGGCGGCCAGCGCAGCAACGACCTTTACCTACACCGTGAGCGACGGCAGCTCGACGGCCACCGCGACGGTCACGGTTTCCACTGTGGGTGCCACGCCCTTCACCCTCGACCTGCTGCGGGTGGTCAGTGCGCCGGTCTTCGCCAACGGCTCGACGAGTGTGACCGTCGAATTCGCCGGGGTTCCGAGCCAGACCTATCAAATCGCTTATTCCACGGATCTGTCGACTTGGAGCGCCCCGCAAGCGGTGAGCACCGGTAGCAGCGGCACCTTCAATGCCACCTTCAGCAGCTCAGGCGACCAGACCACGGCTTGGTCCTCATTGTTCTTCCGTGCCACCCGCTAACTTAAAAAACCCGATCCGACCATCCGTCCCCCAACCCAAGCTCCATATGAAATTCAATCAAATTCACCCCGCGGGCACCCTGGCTATCTGGTTTGGCCTGGCCGCCACCTCCCAAGCGCAGCTGACGCTCAACTACAACTTCACGCCCAACCTCACGGTCACCGATAATGGCCAGGTGTCGTCCGTGCAGACCTTGAGCGGGCTCTCGGACTTGACTTCCATCACCGACGTGAAGGTCAATCTCAATCTAACGAGCGCAAATGCCGCCGACCCGATGTATCTCGGCGACCTGTACTCGAGCCTGACCTTAGGCACGTCCAGCGAGTCGCAGCGCATCGCGGTGCTGCTCAACCGCGCTGGCCGGAGCAACACCGATGCGTTCGGCAGTGGTCTGAGCTCGCTCAACGTGACGCTCGATAACTCCGCGTCCACCAATGTCTATACCACCACCAGCAGCAGCGGTACCTATCAGGCGGATGGTCGCCTGTCCGTCAATCCCAATGGCGCTGGCGGGGCTTTCGCGAGCGGCTCCAACGGCTTGTCCGCGCTCAACGGCGCCGTTCCCACAAGTCAGCGGGTATCGCTGCTGGTGGCGGACTATTCGCAGGGCGGTACGGCCACTTTGAGCAGCTGGGGTCTGAGTGTCACGGGCACCATCAGTTCTAGCGGCACCTTTACCCCGGGAGCTAACGCCTCCTTCGGCGACTCGGGCAGCGGTGCCACCAACACGGTCGGCGCGACCATCGACAACAGCGGTGCCAGCGGGGGCGCGCTGCAGTTCAATCTAGCCGGGACCACCACCCTCACCGGCGGAGTGACCGGTTCGGCCGGTCTGACCAAGTCCGGCGAGGGCACTCTCGTGATCAGCGCGGCGAGCACCTACACCGGTGCCACCACCATCAGCGCGGGCACCTTGAAGCTCGATGGCCAGGGCTCCCTAGCCAACAGCACCAGCATCATCGTCGGCAACGCCGGGTCCAGCGGCGCAGTGCTCGACGTGAGCAGCAAGAACGGCGGACTCACCGTGGTCAACAGCCAAACCCTCGGCGGCATCGGATCGGTCAGCGGCGAGGTGCATATCAACTCTGGCGCCGTCCTCTCACCCGGCAATAGCCCGGGTATTCTAACGACCGGGGCCACCAGCCTAGCCTCCGGCTCAATCTTTAATTGGGAGCTTGGCAGCAATGTGAAGCACGACGGCGTGGGGAGCGATGGCACCCGCGGCAGCGACTACGACGGACTCAACGCCAGCAGTCTGTCGGTGGCAAGCGGGGCGATCTTCCGGGTGGTGCTCACCGGCAGCGCCGCATTGAGCGATGGCTTTTGGAATCAGAATGAAACTTGGAACAATATCTTCAATGTCTCCGGCACGACCACCGAAGCAATCTCCAGCCATCTGTTTGACATGTTCCAAGTTTACAGCGGCGGGACTGATATCACCAGCGCCACCGCCGTCAATTACGGCCACTTCAGCATGAGCGGCTCCTCACTCACTTGGAGCGCGGTGCCCGAGCCCAGCTCCGCCTTGGTCGGCTTGCTCATCGGCGCCGGCTTGCTGCGGCGTAGACGCTGAGGGGCGTTGCGCCGCTGCGCGGCGCGGGGTAGCGGTGAATCCGTAAGAGAAAAGCGCAGGAGGCGCTGCGCATGGCTAGAGGGTATCTCTTTAGCCACGGCGCTCATGGAAACGCCGCTACAAGCATCAGACGCGCATTGTAGCGGCGATCTGTGACCGCTGCTGCGCTTGAGTAACCTATAGCCCCTCAGCGGCCTTCGGCGATGCGCTCGGCGAGCATCGGAGGCAGGCCGGCGGCAAGGATTTTCGCTTGGGTTTTGGCAATGTCGTACTCAACACGCCGAAATACCACGAGCTGTTGGTCGCTATCGTAAATCGCGTAGCAGGAACGCCAGTCGCCATCGCGCGGTTGGCCCACCGAGCCGCAATTGATGAAGTATTTGGCGTTTTTCTCGATGATGATCGAGTCGGCTGGCACCTCGTGGACTTTGTCGATTTTGGTATAGACCCGCGGCACATGGGTGTGACCGTGGAAACAAATTTGGGTGAATTGATAGGAAAAGTTGGCCATCGCATCGAAGCGGTTGGTCACGTAATTCCAGTGCGCCGGTTGGTCCAAGGTGCTGTGGACGACGGTGAAATCGGCGACCTGGCGGACCATGCGCAGGCGCTGCAGCCACAGCCGCTGCTCGTCATCGAGTTGGGCGCGGGTCCATTGGAGGGCGGCGGCGGCCACCGGGTTCATGCTTTCCAGCGAGTGGTTGCCTGCGGCATCCTCGTCATGGTTGCCCTTGATGGTGGGGCAATTCATTTGGCGGATCATTTCCAAGCAGGCCACCGGATCGGCATTGTAGCCGACCACGTCGCCAAGGCATACGTAATCGCTGACGCCTTGCTTGGAGGCGTCGTCGAGTACCGCCTCGAGGGCTTCGAGGTTGGCGTGTATGTCACCGAAAAGTGCGATCCGCATGAGAACTGGAGGTTATGGGTCCGAGAAACTTGACGCGCTTCGGCACAGGTGTCGAGATGAAATCCAGTGCGCCCATCAAGGGAGGGTTCTGATTTCTTCTCGATGGGTTAGGATGATCGCGACGAACCCGAAGATTTACCCTGCCGAGGCACTTGGCTGTCATAGGCAGCGGGCACAATGCCCGTGCCACGCGGCCCGGGCATCTTGCCCGGAGCAGGCAGCGCGGTGGCTGCGACTAGGGGCTAAGGAGCCACCACATTCGTGTGGTGGTAGCGGGAGTGCGGCCCATGAATGATTGCCGAAGGCTCGATTCATGGGCCATGCTTGCGCACGACGACAGTAAGGTCGTCGCTCCCTACGATGCGATTCATGCGAGGCCGGCGCGGATGAGCAGTGGGTCGAGTAGGGGATCGCGGCCCATGAAGCGGCGATAGAGTTCCTCGGGCGGGGTGGAGTTGCCTTGGCTGAGGATGTGCTGACGGAAGGCGCGGCCGGTGGCGGCATTGAGAATGCCTTCGCTCTGGAAGCGGGTGAAGGCATCGGCATCCAATACCTCCGCCCATTTGTATGAGTAATAGCCGGCAGCATAGCCGGTGGGATCGCTGAAGAGATGGTTGAAGCGCCGCGCCATCGACGGGGTTTGGGTGTTGAGAGGCGCCCGATAGTCGGCGAGAATTTCGCGGTCCACGGCATCGAGGTCTTTGCCGAGGTAGGCGGCGAGGTGGCTGTGGAGTTCGAGGTCGAGCTTGGCGTGGGCAAGTTGCCGCATGAACACCGAGGCGCTGAGGTAATTGCGCGCGGCTAACATCTTGGCAAACAGCGCCTCGGGGATGGGCACCTCAGTTACGTAATGGCGGGCGAAGAGATCCAACGACTGCCGGTCCCAACAAAAGTTTTCCATGATCTGTGAGGGCAGTTCGACAAAGTCCCACGGCACGTTGGTGCCTGATAGAGATTTGATGGGCACCTCGCTGAGCATCCCGTGAAGCAGGTGCCCGAACTCATGAAAGATGGTTTCCACCTCGCCGTGAGTCAGTAGCGCTGGCTTGCCATCCACCGGCGGGCTTAGATTGCCGATGATCAGCCCGAGGTGCGGTTCCCCGAGCGCGCCGGTGTGCAGGCTGTTCATCCAGGCACCGCCGCGCTTGCTTTCGCGCGGGTGCCAATCGGCATAGAACGACCCTAGGTGCGCGCCGCTGGCGGAGTCATGGATTTCATAAAACGCGCACTCGGGGTGCCAGACTTCAACGGCGTTGCAATTAATGTTAGATCCAGCGCTGCTGCCGGGTTCGAGATAGACGCTGTCCACCTTGCGGATGGCAATGCCAAAGAGCTGCGAGGCAATTTCAAACATCCCGGCCATCACCCCATCAACGGGAAAATATGGCCGCAGTGCTTCTTCGTCGAAGTCATAGTCGTCCTGGCGTTGACGCTCAGCCCAGTAGCCCGCCTCCCACGGCTCCAGCGGGGTCTCGGCTTGGCGGGTTTTGGCGGCCTTGTAGTGGGCGAGTTGGCGGTACTCGGCGAGGAACCTCGGGTGGATGCGGGCGTGCAGGTCTTCAATGAAGCCGAGCGCCGTGCGGCCGGTCTTGGCCATGCGCCGTTGCAACGTTAGATCGGCAAAGTGGTCGTGGCCAAGGATGGCGGCCTTGTCTTGGCGGAGTTGCAGGATTTGCCAGACCAGCGGCGAGTTGTCATATTCGCCATAAGCACCGACCCGGGTGGATGCCTCCCACACCTGGCGGCGGATCGTCTCGTCGCGCAGGTGTTGCATCACCGGCAGCATCGACGGGCCATGCAGCGTGAAGCGCCATGTCTGGCCCTGTAGCGGCGCTGTGTGAGCGTTGCTGCCATTGTCCGGCGCTGCGCTCTCATGGGCGGCGACCTTAGCGCGGGCATTGGCGGCGGCGGCGGCTTTGGCGGAATCGGGCAAGCCGGCAAGTTGCGCCTCGTCATCAATGATGAGTTCCCAAGCGTTGGTGGAGTCCAGCACGTGTTCGGCGTAGGCCTGGGTGAGTCTAGACAACTCAGCGTCAATCGCCGCGATCCGCTGCTTTTGCTCCGGCGCTAGGTTTGCCCCAGCCTGCCGAAAATCCGCGAGGGTTTCTTCCACAAAGCGTTGCTGCACTGGCGTCAACTCTGCCATGCTTGAACTCGCGGCCACGCTCTCGATCACTTGCCAGAGCCGGGCGTTGAGGGGAATGGACGAATAAAAATCGGATACCTCCGGTAGCATCTGATTGAGGGCCTCGCGCTGCGCGTGATGGTCGTTGACCGAATCAAGGTGCTGCAGGCGGCCCCAGCCGCGGCCGAGCACCTCGGTGGCCTGCTCGAGGGCAAGCAAGGTGCTGGCGTAGGTGGCGGTCGCTAGATCCTGCGCACAGATGGCCGCGATGTTTTGTTTTGATAGTTCCAGCGCATGGCGGATATCCGGTTTGATGTGCTCGGGAGTGAGGGTGGACCAGCGGACGTGGAAAGCGGGAGCGAGAAATGGGTGCATAAGGGGTATAGGTTATTGGGGAAGACAGAAGACTTTGAGACAGAAGACAGAAGACAAGAGATCTAATGTTAGGTTCCTGCTTGGTCCTCTGTCTCTAGTCTTGGAGCGCAGCGGTCTTCTGTCTTACAGCGCGAGCTGTCTTCTGTCTTGGGCAAGGGGCGGACGAGATTGGCGGGGAGGGGGAAGGCGCGCTCAAAGATGCCGGGAGCAATTTCGTTGCCTTGGGCGTAGGCGTCGCGCAGCATTTCGAGCTTGGCGTCGAGGTTGTCGAGGTGATGGAGAGCGAAAGCTTCCGGCGTGCGCGGCAGGGTGGGGGAGCCGAACTCGAATTGACCGTGGTGGCTGGCAATGAGGTGGAGCAGGTGCAGGCGGGTGTCTTCGGCGGTGGGCTTGAGGCCAGCCCATGCGGCGGCTTCTGGCGTATCCAACAATTCGCGCCAGAGTTTGTTGACCAGTTCGATGCCGAGTGGAATGTGGCCTAACATCTCGCCGTGGAGGCTGTGGAGTTGGCTGAAGCCGTCCTCCGGATAGGTGTTTTCCCACAGTTTGCCGCAATCGTGAAACAGCACCCCGGCGAGTAGTAGGTCGCGGTTGAGCTCCGGATAGACCGGGCACAAGGCCGCCGCGCTGCGCATCATCTGGGCGACGTGCTCGACCAAGCCGCCGCGCCGAGCATGGTGGTTGCGTTTGGCGGCGGCAGTGCGCCGGAAGCGTTCGCCCATTTGCCTCAGAAAGTGCTGGCACAGCGCGTGGAGGCGCGGCTCGCCGATCGACTCGCACAGCGCAAGGATGTCGGTGAAGTCGCGCTGTTGTTTATCGCGGGTGGCGGGGTCACCGGCCAGAAAGGTGGCGATGGCCGCCTCGTCCAACAAATACCATTGGAGGTGGTTAGGATTGACGCCATACTGGTTTTGGGTCCACTCGGCTTCGAGGCGCAGGATGGCAGCTTCGGCGAGGGAGCTACCGGCGTCATACATGGGCGAGTCTGACCAGAGTTTGAGGGCAAAATTGCCGGTGGCGTCGGCAAACCCCAATTCCAGATAGGGTTTGCCGGCCTTGGTGCTGCGGGTGGCACGGGATTGGAGTTGGGCGGCGACGGCGGCAGCGATGGGGATCTCGCCGGCCTGCTCCTTGAGGGCGGCAATGGTGATGGGGCTCACGGCTGCCAGCATGCCAGCCCCGCCGCCCCGCAGCAAGCGAAGAGTGCAGGCGGCCAGCAGTGCGTGGCTCGAGGCAGCAGCGCCGCCAAATACCCCGGGCCCAAAGCGCGGGGGAATCGGTCCCGGGCAGGTATGCGCGTCAAGTTCAGGGGCTGCGGGGTATCATTTGTTGGGACATTCTGATGTCCGATCGGACATCAGAATGTCCTAACGGGGTGATCTGTTAGTTCCTCAGGCCGTTGCTGCAGCCAACCGGGAGATGGTTGGGTTGGGTTGGTGGTTGTTGAAGTCCGGCAGATCAAACCTGCATGCCGCACATGCCTCGCCACTGGCCTGTTCTTGTTTGCGCATTTTCTCGAGCACGGCGGACATGTTTTCGAGCGAGTCCCACAGTGAAGGGATGGCATAGAGCGACGCGCCGCAACGCACGGCCAAGGCTAGATAATCCGAGGGACGGGCGTTGAATTCGACGATTTTGCTCACCATTCCCGGCTTGCGCCGAGTTGCGAGAGCGGTTGGTCGGGCGACAGAATCGTCAGATTGTGGTGCATGGCTTGGGCGGCCAGCAGGCGGTCGAACGGATCGGCGTGAACCAGCGGCAAGGCAGCGGTTAGAAAAATCTCCGGCTCGCCGATCGGCAGCGGGTTCAGGCAGTGAAATTCACACCGCGTTGGCAGCCAAGTCGCCGGCGGTGCCGGCAGGTGTAGTTTTCCCGCAGTGTGTTTGAGGGTGATTTCCCACAAGCTCACATGGCTCAGGAATAATTCGTTAGATTCATCGTCGATGAAGCGGACCGCTAGCGGCGAGAGTTTGGCAGGATCCAAGGCGAGCCAAAGAAAGGTGCAGGAATCCAGCAACAGTTTCATCCTACCCAGAGTTGCAGTTCTTCGGTGGTCAGTGCTGCGAACGCCGCTTCAGGAATAGGGCATTGCGGGTCGAGCGTCTCGCCTACCTTGGGGCGGCGCTTTGGGGTCACTCTTGAGAGCGGTACCAGACAGGCCACTGGCCGCTTGCCGCGGGCAATTAAAAACTCCTCGCCCCGTTCGGTCGCAGCGAGATAGCGCGAAAGGTGGGTTTTGGCGTCGTGGGTGGTGATGGTTTTCATGAACGACCAGACCCAAAGCGAAAAAACGGACTAAGTCAACTCAATTTGCGCGCTCTGTCTGCGGACGGATGAACCGCGTGGCGGTTCATCCGTGCGAAAATCC
>Ga0114962_10004890_pt1 | contig 10593 bp, 10 predicted proteins | sample C_130820_MF_Meta_FD_87017 | JGI IMG/M metagenome (GOLD analysis project Ga0114962, IMG submission 87017) | Freshwater microbial communities from Lake Croche, Canada to study carbon cycling - C_130820_MF_MetaG | ecosystem: Environmental > Aquatic > Freshwater > Lake | place: Lake Croche, Canada...
CGGTACAGGTGCTACTGGACCGATAGGCAGTACTGGTGCAACAGGTCCGCAAGGATTTGATGGAGCAAGTGGTGCTACTGGTACACCCGGCGGTACAGGTGCTACAGGTGCTACTGGAGCAGGTGCAACAGGTGCCACAGGTGCTCAAGGTAACATAGGACTTACTGGATCAACAGGTGCTACTGGATCGGGTGCAACTGGAGCCACAGGTGCTACTGGAGCCACAGGAGGTCCAGGTGCTACTGGTCCAGCGGGTTCTACTGGTGCTACAGGCCCGCAAGGACCAGCAGGTGTAAGTAATCTTCCAGGTGGTACTGGTGCTACGGGTGCTACTGGTTTAGGTGCTACTGGTGCAACAGGGCCAGCAAGTACTGTTCCAGGTGCTACTGGCCCATCCGGACCTCAAGGTTCACAAGGTAATCAAGGTTCAACAGGTGCTACTGGTCAAATAGGTCCTTATGGTGCCACAGGTGCTACTGGATTTGGAATTCAGGGTAATCCAGGAGGAACTGGTGCTACGGGTGCTACTGGATCTACTGGCCCACAAGGGTCTACCGGCCCAATAGGTCCGCAGGGCGCTACTGGTGATCACGGAGGAACTGGTGCTACTGGTTCTCAAGGTGCTACTGGGCCACAAGGCCAATCAATTGTAGGTGCTAGTGGTGCTACTGGATCAACCGGTGCAACAGGATATCAAGGATCTACTGGAGTATATGGTAGCACAGGTGCTACTGGCCCGTCCGGAGTTTCAGCCGCTCAAGGTGGTACAGGTGCCACTGGTATGTACGGTAGTACAGGTGCTACTGGTCCTGCAGGTGCTACCGGTGCGGCAGGGTCGGCAGGATCATTTGGTAGTACAGGTGCTCAAGGCGGTACGGGTGCTACTGGATCAGTGGGACCACAGGGCTCAACAGGACCAGTTGGATCAACGGGTGCTACTGGCATGGGCTACGGTGGAATGACCAGTAATAGTTCTGTTGCATACAGCACAGGTAGTGGAAAAACATTTGTAGTTAATCAACTGGGTGCGTACATTAATGTAGGTCGTATACGTGCAGTTATTACATCAAGTGGTATTACTTCATCTTTTATCGAAGGTAATATTACTGCTATCAATACCACTACTCCATCGTTGACAATTGATGCTGATTATCAAGCAGGTGGTGGCAATGCTACTACTGGTACTAGTTATAATAATTGGGCATTCCAGGTTGCAGGAACACTGGGTTTACAAGGACCTCCGGGCACATTGACTACAGGTTATCAAGGTGCTACTGGGTTAGGTTATGCCACAATGGTAAGTAGTTCGACTGTTACTCTTACAACATCAGGATCTAAAACATTTGTTGTAAATGACTTAATGGCATACGGGCTTAGTGTTCCGCGTGTTCGTGCTCTTGTTACTACTACTGGCATTGTTAGCACTTTCATGGAAGGTAACATTACCGCAGTCAATACAGCAACTCCTTCTATTACAATTGATGTTGATTATGCGGCAACCAGTACCAGTGTAGGCAGTACACTTGGCGCAAGTTTTAGTCGCTGGACATTTAGTATTGCAGGTGTTATTGGGCCGGCAGGTCCAATGGGCAATACTGGAACAGGTGGATTAACCGGTGCATCTGGTCCAACAGGTCCGGGATACAATGTACAGAGTACTAGTACCGTTTCTTTATCAACCGGTAGCAAGACCTTTACAATTATTAATACCACAACCTATAAGACCAATCTTTGGTTGTCCTATTCTGTAGACAACTATGTGTTCATGACTCCAACAGACGGAACTACTGGTGAAACTCTCTTTGGTGTGATTACTGCCATTAGCACTACAACACCGTCAGTGACCATACGAGTGGATTCGTGCCCATTGAATACAGGTACCTTCAGAAGCGCATGGAATCTAAGCATGGCTGGTTTAGTAGGGTTAACCGGTCCATCAGGCACACAAGGTATTGGTTATAACTACACTACATCAACTTCAACACTAAGCATGGTGTTAGGTGAGCAGAGATTTACCACAATACCCGGACTCATTGGACAAGATGCATTCGGTGTTGGGGATAAGATTAGATTAATTTCCACTGATGCTCCTTCTGGTAACTACTACTTCTTGGCAGGATATTTGGCTGCTAAGACTGGTACAGATTGTACTATTAGTGTAGATACAGTTCAACCTGCAACCAGCCCAGGCGGTCCTTACAGCAAGTGGAGAATGGCTCTTACAGGTGATGCAACTACTGTAACTAGTCAGCAAATTGTGTTCAGTAATACTACCAATGCTACAAGTACCAATACAGGTGCTCTACGTGTAACTGGCGGTGTAGGTATTGGACAAAGTGCATGGATTGGACAATGGTTGGTTCCCCAAAGTATGACTTCGGCAACTGCCAAATCTTTTACTGGAACTCCAACTGGTGCTACAATCTTTATAACAGGTGCAGGTTACAATAAGCCAGCATACTGGGACGGCACCAAGTGGTACCTAAACAGCGGTACCGCTCTATATTAAACATCAGGCTTGTTCTTATACCGTAAATATGCTATTATTACGGTATAGGAAAAGTTATGACAACATTCTCACATTCGGGTACACACGGTGACCTGATCTATTCATTAAACATTACAAAAAAATTAGGGGGTGGTGATTACTACCTTCGTTTGAACAATATGGACGAAATGGCTCGAAAAACATTTGGTCCAAATGCAAATGCCGGAGACCATGCCGGTGAAATGACAGAACGTCAATTTCATGGTCTGACAGATTTTATGAAAAGCCAAGACTATATCAAAAGTTGGAACATATGGAATGGCGAACATATTGACTATGCGCTAGAAGATAGCGGTAAAGAGATTGTCAAGCAACAGGGTAATTACACGTTTGCGTATGCTCGCTCAGTAGGTATTGATCCAACAACAGATTTTGATTTTTTTATGCAACAACCTTGGTTGACTGTAAAAAATCCAATTAAAATTCCAGGTAGATCTATTGTAGTTAACCGAGTGAATCGACATCTATATGGCTGTGACCCAGAAGCCAATAATTGGAAAGCCTTGTTTAATAGAGGACTAGGGGGTGTAGCAGTTTATGTAGGACTTGATCACGAACATGATTGGTTTGAAAACTTTTTTAAAGTTCATATTCCTCATTACAAGACTTATGATGTTTTAGAATGTGCTAGAGTTATTGCCGGATGTGAGCAGTTTGTTGGTAGTCAAAGCATGTGCCTGAGTTTAGCAATTGGGCTTGGTAAAACATTCCTTTGCGAATGCCGTAAGGATCTACAACCTTTCCAGAATGAATGTTATTTTGTGAGACCAAATGCACACTACTTCTAAAAATGTTTTTACACATTCAGGTACTACAGGCGATACTTTTTTAAGTTTATCTGTAGTTAAATTGTTAGGTGGCGGAGATATGTATCTTCGATTGCATAACATGAATAACATGATTCAGCAAAAATTAGGATGGCCTGATGCCGGAATTCATAGTGGACGTATGTCTCAAAAAGATTTTGATGTTATTGCAGAACTAATTCGGCATCAACCATACATTGACAAGTTTGAAGTTTACAATGGAGAATCTTGGACACACGAATTAGAAGAAGTTTGTCGACATCATCAGGTTGGACGTATACCTAGAAACTTTTCTAATCAGTATGCACGTAGTCAAGGTATTGATCTAGATGCAAATCTAAAAGAACTACAGATGTATGCATGGATGGAATGCCGCGAACCTAGAAAGATACCTAATAAGCCTATTGCAATTGCTCGCAATGATCACTATCAAGAAGGCAACGAATTAGATAGCCCATCATGGCGTAATTTTATCAATAGAGGGTTATTGGAACAATGTTTCTTTATTGGTATAGACAGCGATCATGCGTGGTTTGAAGATGCATTTAAAGTAAAAGTGCATCACCATAAAACACCCGACTTCATGGAGATGGCTCGAGTAATAAGTGCCGCTGAAATGTTTATAGGTAACCAAAGTAGTCCAGCAGGACTGGCTATTGCTTTGGGTAAGACCTGCATGATTGAAACACGCAAGAATGAAAAATTAGACAACAACGAAATTTTTTATCCATATAGAACAAACATACAATATTTTTAAAATGCTAGATGATAATTTAATTAAAGAGTGCTCATGCGGTAACACAGATAAATTCAGTAAAAAAACTTTATTTGATATTGATTTATTGGTCTGCAAATTTTGCGGAACTGCACATCAGTACCTGCCAGGATGGGATGCAGATAAACTAAAATCTTGGTACGAGAATGATTACCATACAGCAGTACAACACGGAATAGGACATACTTCCTATAAAGACAGATACGCCCACGATAAGACTGTAGCAGAAACTAGACTAACAGCCTATAACAAGTATATCACTGCTGGAATGACCGGGATTGATATTGGCAGTTCAAATAGTGCATTCGTACATTCTTGTATAGAGAATGGAATTAAATGCACTGGTATTGAAGTAGGCAAAGACATCGGGGATGACTCAGTAACGGTCCGCCAACCTATCGAAGAATGTACGTTTGAAGCAGGTCAGTTTGATTTTGCAACCATGCACGACAGTCTCGAACACATGGTTGATGTTAGGAAAATAATATCTAAAATTAACTATTTTCTAAAATCAGGTGCCTGTCTTATCATAGATCTGCCGGACTATTATATTGAAGCCGGAGTACATCATTGGCGATATGTCCAGCATATATGGTATTGGAACGAGCAACAAATGATCGACGTACTTAAAAATAATGGGTTTTCTATTTCCAAAACAGAAAGACCCATTCCTGGAAAATTAGTTTTTTATTTTATCAAAGATTGATTGTAGTTCTGTTAATGCAGACTGATAATCTTTTGTAACTCGAACAGCAGTACCACCTTTACTACGCCATTGCTCACAATTATCTAATCGGTCATCGACTAGGATATCTCCTGCGGTTTTGCAGTGATCTTGTTTGTCTTGGCTGTATGGACCAAAGTGAACTTCAATGCCCGGATAGTATTTGTCCATCCAACGAATCTTATCATGGAAGGCTTCGAACACGTCATTACCTCTTGGTATAGCAGTCAACATCACCAAATTCCAATCTAATTCATCTCTAAATCTCATAGCCAGTGCCATTAGTTCATCTGCTCTTGGCATCTTAGGTAATGAGTAATAAAAGTGAGGTGCTACTCTTAATTCTTCCCATAAGCGTGGTGGCCAACGACCTTCTGGGCGGCCTGCTACATCTAGGGGAAATTCTGATTGTAAGTATTCGGTTGCGGCTCTGTCCCAATCTGCGACAACACCGTCCATGTCAATGTGTATTGTATTTTTCATATTAGTAATTATACTATCTCTAAAACAAAAAGCACACTTTTGGTGTGCTTTAAGTTTGCCATTTTGTTCGATATGCTTCCATTGCTTTGGCACGAGCAACGGCTAACCTAACTAATACATAATCACTTAAATCATCAACTGGTTCAATAGTTTTTGATCTATCTAAGTCTCGACGTCGATATCCAGGTGCAACATCTTCGTCATCAATAACATCGGCAGGATCGCTCCCACCGAGTATTAAAGACTTTCGTAATGGATTACTTCTTAGCAGTTTCGGCTTTGGTATCCTTGGCAGGCTCGACCTTAGCAGGCTCGCTTTTGACAGGCTTAACTTCTGCTTTCTTATCAGCCTTGTGAGGTGCTGGAGTAGCAGTAGTTGCTGGTGCCGTTACAGCAGGAGCAGGAGTTGCTGGTGTAACAGGAGCCTTGGCAGGTTCTGCGGCAAAAGCGGTTGCGGCAAAAGCGGAAGCGATTAAAGTTGCGATCAATTTCATGATAAATTTCCTTTTTGGTTAATATACAGAATTATCTCTGTATGTATATATAACGCGGTAGCCCAAAAAGTCGTTGACTTAAATGCTTAATTGACGGTCAAATAATTGTCCAATTTTATCCATAAGTTCTTGGACTTTGCCTGCATTGCGTAGGCTTTTAAATGCTAAATTTGGAACACTGAATTCCCCACCTTTAGCCAACCCGTCTTTTCTATAGATGCTTAACATTTCTTTAACTCTACGACACACTTCTAGATTGTTGCTTTTTAGAGCGGTGTCAATAAATTCTGTCCATTTCTTCACTTCGTCTACAACATGATGTTTATCCCAAACTACGGCCTTTGGATCAGGTGTTTTAATCCATTTTCTTGTTAGCAAAGAATACACACTACTAACCGCAGGTTGCATTGTATCTTCAACATACAACTCTACAGGTATTCCGTGAATTTTGATATTATGTTGTTCTTTCCAAAGTTTGCGCTTGGTATCGAATAACTCGTCTGCTTCCATATCACATTGTACCTTTTCATGATCTACAATAAAATGTAAATCTAAATCTGAGTAAGGACTGTAATTGTAATTTGCCTGACTACCTGATATGATTATGTCTTCGACTTCTACGGGCATGTTAAGAAAGTCAAAAAACTGAGCGGCAATCGTCAGTAAGGCATTATGTACTTCTGGGCGTAGATTATCACCTGCCCAAAGTTTAGGATTAAGTTCTTGATGCGTCTCAATAGGTGCAACAAATTCAAATATATTCATAATAGGTATTTATTCAGTTAAATATCGCAATGAAAGGTTCATTCAATTTAACGGGACATATATTAGTTGCACAGCCTAAAGGTCTCGATTCTATTTTTACTAAAAGTGTTGTATTAATTGCCAAGCACGGGGCAGATGGCGCTTGGGGAATTATGGTCAACAAACCAACTCCAAAAGTTACACTGGATGCTGTGATGTCTTCTACAGGTATACAATACACAAATCCTGAACCAATTTATGTAGGCGGACCAGTCGATCATCATCGTGTTCATGTTGTCCATAGTTTAGACTGGCATGTTGCATCTACTGTAATGGTGACTCCTGAAATTGGAATTACTAGTGAATTAAGTGTCATGACCGCAGTTGCCGGCGGTGTGGGTCCCAAACTTTATAGAGCATGTGTAGGAGTAAGTGTTTGGGGAGCGGGACAATTAGAAGGCGAATATAAAGGACTACCCCCTTGGAAATTAGAGCATCGTTGGTTAGATGCTCCTGCTACAATTGATGCTGTATTCAACTTTAAAAATGAAGAACAATGGGAAAAGGCAATTGATTTAGTTGCCAGTTCCAAAGTTGCAGATTGGTTTTAATCTTTTTCAGAGTTTAGAGATTTAATAATATCTCTAATCTGTGCTGAATTAGAAGTTGCCTTAACTTTGCCAATACTAACCCCTGCATTAGGATTCATAATTTCTCCTGTAGATTGATCTACTACAGTCGATGTCTTCTTTAATCCATCCAAAATACTAGCACTAGGTTTGTTTGACTGTGCATTACTACCGTAATCTTCCTCTTCTAGGTCTTTGATACGCAGGGTGTCTACATCAAATTCTAAGTCAACTTTCTGGCCTACACCGCTGGATGAACGTGTTTTCATGAACTGGATTTGATAGCGTCCACGCTCACGCATTGCACGTGATGTAAAGATACCAATTACATTATCAGCAGTTTGAATCTTACTCAAACCACCCGAAATATGACTATGATCAAATTCAATTTCTTCAACAGCACTTCTGTTTAACTGTGAAGCAGTTACCACAATACAGCCGGTTTCCATGGCCAAATTACGAAGTTCTTCTGATACGTATTTGTCCTTGACAAAAAGATCACTTGGACTTACCTTTACAGATAGAGGCATCATAAGGTCTAAGTAGTCCACTAAAAGAATGTCGGCTTTTTTGCCTGTTTTCACTTGATATTCTTTTAAATATGACCTTAAATCATTGCAATTTTTGCCAGAAGGAAGGTATTTTATCTGGATTCCGCCGGCCTTCTTACCAGTGAGCTTAACCTTCATTTCAACATCATCTAAATTACGGAAGATGTCTTTATTGGCAACTCCTGTGATCATACTGTCAATACGCATACCCACTAATTCTTCTGCCAACTCAAATGTAAAGTAAATTACATTCAAGTTCTGCATGGCAAAATTCACGCCAATATTGGCTAAAAATAGCGATTTACCACCGCCTGAGCCCGCACAGAAAATGTCCAGTTCACCACGCTTGAAACCACCATAAAGTTTCTTATCAATGCTGGGCCAGCCTGTTGAAATCTGTCCATTGTTGTCTTTTAACTTCAACAATCGGGCACGAGGATCTTCAAAATAATCAGTACCCATATCCTTGTTTAGGCTAATCTGCACCGCATCTTTGATCAATTTTTCTACCGGACCATACTCACCTTTTTCCAGCATGTCGGCAGATTTTAAGATAGCACGTTCCATGGCTTTGTGTCTGCTAAAGTTTTCAAACTCAGTCATTAGCCAACTGTAGTTCTCTTTAGGAACATCATGTGCTGACTTAAAATCTTGTTGACAACTAGAGTTTACAATGTCTAATTCCGGCATGACTTTGTACTGATCAACATAGTCGTTAATAAATTTTGCGGACTCTTGATACTTGCGGTCAAAGTTTTCTGGATCAAAAATATTCTGACATCTGACAAATGTTTCAGCATCTGCTAAAAACATTTCCAAATAAAGTCTCTGTAGTTCTGCGTTATAATTCGACATGTCTTCCTTTAATTTTTAACAGTATAATAGTAGTCCCAAGATTTATTATGGGGTATTGAGGGTATATCATATATTTTCCAATCTTGCCATCCTTCACCATCTAATGCACGTTTTACATGATCAGCAAGCAACTGATTAGTTTCTTCTGTAAGATGATTTGAAGTTTTTATTTCGGTGTATCTTCCAAAAACATTTTCTATTACATGATTATCAGGAAACAAACTTCTAAATTGTAAAGAAATATAATCTTTTAAACTGCTTACTGGACTGTCAAAAAATTTAGGAGAATTAGGATTAATAGGGATAAGAATTGTATCTGGTCTACGTCTAAGAATATCGTTGAGAATCAACGATGCATAAGTTTCGTCTACAAGATCATTTTGTATATGTAGGTAATATTCTTGAAACGCTTTAGCACGAACAGAAAGGTCTGAAAACGCCCCTTTTCTAAAACCAGTAAAACTAGTTAGAACTGGCTGTGTTGCTAAATTTTCAGCAACCTGGAGGCTACTAATAAAGTTATTATCCGGGGGACCAAAATGATCTGCCCTTGCTGGAATCGATATTATAAACACATTCTGGTCATATTTTTTGTGATGTTCTAAGAATTTCCAATAACTCCATAGAATACTTGTTGCGTGAAACCCGTGTGTAACTGTTGCATAACCTAGTCTATTGATCCACGAATCTTTAGATATTTCTGGGGTATTAGCGTAAGTGGGTACAGTATAACTTTCTCCGTATATTCCTATTTTTTTCATAATAATTCTAGTTTCTTCTTAAGTAGTTGTTTTTTTATTTCGTTAGTTTCTTTGTAGTGTAAGATTGTGAATAGCGTATATATACGTCCAAACTTCTTAACTGCATCTGCGGCATCCTTTATGTTATCTCCCCAGTCAGGCATACTAACAGTCCAGCCTTGTTCAATTGCTGTTTCTATCATTTTAGCACCTGGTTTATCTCTGTCAGGTACTACAATAACTTCTCGTCCTAATGCGTTTAGTCGCATAATTTGTGTGTCACTGGGCTCGTTGTGAGAGATAGCACATCCGTCTACCGCAATAGCATCAAACTGTCCTTCCATTACCAACACATACTTCCTGTCAACAGTTTGCCTGTCTAAATTGAATACATATCCAGGCTGACTGTGTGTCAGATACTTAGGTTTGCCCTCGGTTATTTTACGTCCCGTAAAGCCTGCTACCTTACCATCTTGATAAAATGGTATCAGCAGTCTATCTCTATAGCCAGGAGCATATGACCAACTCCAATTGTACCAATCTATATCCATACCTCGCTCAAGTAGGTATTTGTATATGGCTAATAGTTGCTCTTGTACATCTTCGGGCAGGTCTTCTCTAGCCCATTCTACCAATGACATTGTCATCTCAGGTAGTTCTATTTCTTTAAGTGTTAAATTTATCTCAACTTTAGTAACAGGCTGGTCTTCTTTGAGTTGAAGTGCATGTAGTGATAATTTTTGTAGTTCACTGTCTGGAACTCCTAACCAACTAAAAAGACTCTTTGTATTCTTGCTTAGAAGTTTACCCGGCATCCAGCCCGCTTTGAAATTACAGTTGAAACAGTGATATTGGAATCCGTCTTCTTTAAACATGATACCAGCTCGACCCCTGGTATCAGCACGTTCCCCATTATTGACACAGCATGGCGCATTGAAACTAGTCCAACCGCTAGGAGTAGCCTTTCGTTTAGGTGGCAATACTGTCTGAACTGCTGTCTGTATGAGATTCATACAGTAAGTTTAACTTCTATATTGGATTTTGTCAACTTTTCCGCAGGGGAAATACTCCGTACCGGGAGTAGGATTGCCCGGCATTTGTGGGCTATAATAGTTCGAAGCACCGTCGCTATCTGGAATCCATAATACACGAACATCACTCCAACTACCTACAGCATTTTGATAGATAACTTCAGTTGTAGGAGTTGTATATGTCAATGTTGCTATAGTCGCATAGTTAGCAAA
>Ga0114962_10004893_pt1 | contig 10590 bp, 9 predicted proteins | sample C_130820_MF_Meta_FD_87017 | JGI IMG/M metagenome (GOLD analysis project Ga0114962, IMG submission 87017) | Freshwater microbial communities from Lake Croche, Canada to study carbon cycling - C_130820_MF_MetaG | ecosystem: Environmental > Aquatic > Freshwater > Lake | place: Lake Croche, Canada...
GAATTAATTTTAGTCGGAAAAATATCTATATCTCAACGAAAGCTTACTAAAAAAATGGGAATGCTCTTTGCTGAAAGAAATGCAATTAATATGCATGCTGATATTTTAGATACTCCAGAATTTTTCTGGCGTCGACCTAAATATTTGCCAATTTATAAAATAGCTGAAGAATTATTCGATATAAGTCATCGAATTGAAATTGTAACTCGTCGTTCGAATATCGTACATGAGCTATTTGACCTTCTCTCTGCTCAGCTACAGCATATTCATTCAAATAGATTAGAATGGATTATTATTGCGTTGATTAGCGTAGAGATTGTTCTAGCAATTGGATCTATAGCTTTAGGACTAAGCCACTAATCATAAAAAGTTAGTATTTAAAGTAATAGATTTCCAAACTAATGGATTCGTTTAATATCAGCGCCGCATTGGCTGAGTTTGTTTTCTATACGCTCATAACCACGATCAATATGATACACCCTGTTTATCAGCGTTCTACCCTCTGCAACTAAGCCAGCTAAAACTAAAGAAACAGAGGCTCGTAAATCTGTAGCCATTACTTCTGCACCTCTTAATTCATTTACTCCAACCACAGTTGCACTATTACCAATTAGCGAAATTTTTGCACCCATACGATTTAATTCCGGAACATGCATAAAACGATTTTCAAAAATATTTTCAGTAATTATTGAAGTACCATCAGCTACAGTTAATAAACTCATAAACTGTGCTTGCATATCTGTAGGAAAACCTGGAAAAACACCAGTATTAATATCATGGGCACGCCTAATCCCTTTGCTTTTAATAGTAACTTGATTACCGCTTGCCGATACCTTAGCTCCGACTGTAGATAACCTATCAAAAATGTTGGAGCAAACCTCATAATCAACATTTTTTAAAACTATTTCTCCTCCAGTAATTACAGCTGCAACAGCATAGGTTCCAGCCTCAATACGATCGCAAACTACAGTATGATAAGCACCAGAAAGTTTATCAACACCATCTATAATCAAAGTGCTAGTTCCAATACCTGAAATTTTTGCACCCATTGCATTTAATAATTTTACTAAATCAGAAATTTCCGGCTCACGAGCAACATTATGTAGAATAGTCCTTCCTTCTGCCAAAGTTGCAGCCATTAGTATGTTCTCAGTAGCTCCTACAGATACAAAATTAAAATGTATCTCAGTGCCTTTTAGCCTGCCTTGAGATTTAACCTCAACGTAACCGCAATCTAATTCAACCTCAGCTCCCATTTGCCTTAACGCATTAAGATGCAAATCTATTGGTCTTGCTCCAATAGCACAACCACCTGGTAAGGAAACACGAGCATACCCAAATCTTGCCACTAATGGACCAAGAACTAAAATTGAAGCACGCATTTTACGTACAATATCATATGGAGCTTCTAAGTTTTTAATACGCTCACCATTTAATAATATCACTCTACCTGTTGGAGATTGACTTAAACTCATCCCATCGACACTAAAACTCACACCGTGATTAATAAGCAAATGAGCCATGGTCATAATATCAGCCAAATGAGGTATATTAGATAATACAACTGTTTCACTAGTTAAGATTGAAGCAGCCATTAAAGGAAGAGCTGCATTTTTTGCACCGCTTATAGTAATTGAACCATGTAAAGGCCTGCCGCCAGTGATAATTATACGATCCATATAAAATTACGATTCCTGATTAGTTAAATGTACGATGCTGGCTTTTAGGTATGCATAACCAGTTATCAGAGTTAATCCAGCAGCCACCCATAAGGTTATCTTACCAATAAAATTAACATATGGTACGCCCATACCCTCATCACCTAAGACCAAAATAAATATAGCAGTCATCTGTAAAAATGTTTTAACTTTAGCCAATTCACTAACTGGAACACTAACCCTAATTTCAGCCAGGAACTCTCGTAATCCGGACACCAATATTTCTCGACAAATAATAGCAATTGCCGGCAGTAAATCTGCTTGATCAAAATGAACTAATACTAAAATTACTGACCCAACTAATAATTTATCGGCAATCGGGTCTAAAAATTGGCCAAGTTTTGTTTGCATTGACCATGCTCTTGCAAGAAAACCGTCTAGAAAGTCTGTAATACAGGCATAAAGAAATAGTCCAGCAGCAAGAAGGTGGCCAAACTGACTATGATCAATACACATCGTAAGTAATAGGAATGGTATTACTATGATACGAGATATCGTTAATATATTTGGTAAGCTTTTTAACATATCTAGGTTATATCAAGTTTTTTGCATTTGTGAATTAAATGCTATTATTTATTTATGAAAATATCTATAAATTTTTTCAGCAATCGTGCGATTTATTGTCTCAACTTGCTGTAATTGGTCGATTGACGCATTTTCAATATGCTCAACAGAACCAAAAAAACTTAATAATATTTTCTTTCTTTTTCCGCCAATACCAGGAATCATGTTCAAAACAGAAGTTTTAATAGCAGCAGAACGTTTCGCTCTATGACTAGTAATTGCAAACCTATGAGCTTCATCTCGTAGAATTTGTAAATATTTCATAATTTTACTATTTTTATCTAAGGTAAATTCGCCCTTACCTAAAGTAAAAAAGCTTTCTCTTCCAGCATTACGGTCTACACCCTTAGCAATACCCACTAAGAAAACTCCCTCTATTCCTAATGTTTTAATAACATTATGTGCCACAGACAAATGACCAGCACCTCCGTCAATTAAAATTAATTCAGGCTTAGGTAGATCTCTTTTAAATCTTCTAGTTAACATTTCTTTCATCATTGAATAGTCATCACCGCCAGTATCTTTGCCAACATGGGTAATGTTATATTTACGATATTCTTTTTTCTCAAAACCATCTTCACCTGATACTACCATCGCTCCTACAGCAAATTTACCTGATATATGGCTGTTATCATATATTTCTACCCTTTTGACTTCTGTTTGCAAACCAAACAACAACTCCATTTCTTTGAGTATTGCCTTATGGTAAGTTTTGGTATTAAGTTTTTTTTCTATTTCACATTTAATATTACTAAGAGCAAATTTAATCAGTTCATGTTTCTTACCCTGCTTTGGTGCTTCAATTTTCACTTTATGGCCGCAAAGGCCTGCTAACGCTTGCTGTAATAAATTACTATCTGTAATTTGATTACTTAATGCAATCAATGGGGGTATATGGTTATGTTGATAAAATTGTAACATAAAATTACTAAGAACTTCGTCAAACGCTGCTTCCTCAGCATGTTCAGGAAAATAAGTTTTATTTCCTAAATTCTGACCTATTCTAAAAAAGAATATCTGCACAGCAACAATACCACCTGAATTATCAACAGCAATAACATCTAAATCACCTATTTCGTGTAAATCAACTATTTGCTTAGCTTGAATATAACTTAACATTTTTATTCGATCTCGATATTGACTAGCCTCCTCATAAGCATATCTATCACTAGCTTCATGCATTTGTTGAGCTAACTGCTTTTGCAATATAGAATTTTTACCGGAAAGAAAATCTTTTGCTTGTTTAACCAAGGATAAATAATCATCATGTGCTATCTTATTAACACAAGGAGCTGAGCATCTTTTAATTTGATATAATAAACATGGCCTTTTTCTACTTGCAAAATAAGCGTCTGCACATGACCTAACTAAAAAAATCTTTTGCAAGTAAGATAGAGCTTCTTCAGCTTTAGTCGGAGAAATAAATGGCCCATAATATGAACCCTTAATATCCTTAATTCCGCGGTATTTAGCTATCTGCGGATAAGGATGATCTTCTCTAATCAATAAATACGTAAATGATTTATGGTCTTTTAATAAAATATTATAACGTGGTTTAAATTTTTTGATTAAATTAGCTTCCAGTAACAAAGCTTCTAATTCATTATTAGTCTTAATAATATCAATAGCATCAATATTTGTAATCATATGACAAATACGATTAGAATTTCCATCAAAAGTAGTATAATTAGCTAACCGATTGCGTAAATTCTTAGCTTTACCTATATAAATAACATCGCGCTTTGAATTAAAAAATTGATAGACCCCAGAAGAATTTGGCACAATTCTTAAATAACTCTTTACTGTTTCGATACTCATAATTCTACTTTTAAATAATATCCACAAAAATTGTGGATAAGTATGTGTATAACATTTGTATGATAGTACTCAATAATCCCTATTACTATCACTTTTATTACTTTGCTTAAAAATTAGGCAACCATTACCAATAGATTGAAAAATAAGAATTCCATTATAAAATAGTTAGTTATCTTAATAAGCCATGGAAGTACCAAAACAGTTTAAATATACATATATAATTATACTTCTAATTGTGTATAATTATATTATCACCATTGACAAAACTATATAAAATAGACTCTAATAGTGAGATGACTCATTTAATTAATAACATCAGATATGTCACTGACAATAGCAAAAAAGCACAAACAATCTATAAGTTTTTAACTGAAGAAATTGAGATAAAAGAAGTTTCTACCAAACAAAAACCAGACCTAATTATTGTTATTGGCGGAGACGGTACTATGCTCCATGCTATACATCAATTAATGGATTTAAATGTAGCATTTTATGGAATTAATACCGGACATATAGGTTTTCTAATGAATCAAGTTCCAAGTAATAAAGTAACTAAAAAAAATTTTTTAGCAATCTTAAGTAACAGTAAGCCTGTAACTATTCACCCCCTAGAGATGGTAGCAGAAACCAAGGATCATAAAAAAATCAAAGCTCTAGCTATAAATGAAGTTTCAATACTTAGAGAAACGCACCAATCAGCTAAACTTACCATTAAAATTAATAATAAAACACAAATGAAAGAGTTAATCAGCGATGGAATTATGGTTGCAACTCCTGCCGGAAGCACAGCATACAATTTATCAGCAGGAGGCTCTATTTTACCAATAAGCTCTAATTTACTAGCTTTAACACCAATTAATCCATTTAGACCTCGAAGATGGCATGGAGCATTGCTACCGCATAGCACTAAAATCACAATTGATGTTAATGACTCAGATAAAAGACCCGTTAATGTAGTGGCCGATTTTAATGAAGTACGTAAAGTAATAAGCGTTTCTGTTAAGGAACAATATAAAAAAACTATAACTTTACTTTTCAATTCCACTAATAGCCTTGAAGACAGAGTAGCTAAAGAACAATTTCTTAGATAATAAAGCAGTTAATTTTCATTAGCTTATTCTGGGCAAACTAAATATTTTCTTGTTTATTACTTAGGTCTTTGATATTATCCCTTTAACAATATCATTAAAAATCACTATTAAACTTGTAAAAGCTAGGTAGCGAAATGAAGAAATATTTACTAAATATACATTATGTTTTAGCATTATTTATGCTAGTTGGCTGTACACCTTTTGAGTCTAAATATAAAGGTCATTATAAAGTAGGTAGTAGCTATAAAATTAAAAATAAAGTTTATACACCTCGAGAAGTAACTTTCTATAAAAAAGAAGGTCTTGCTTCCTGGTATGGTGCAAAATTTCATGGCAAAAAAACTGCTAATGGAGAAGTATTTAACCGAAAAGGTTTAACGGCTGCCCATCAAACTCTTCCTCTTCCAAGTGTAGTTAAAGTTACTAATCTTAAAAATAATAAATCGGTGGTTGTTGTAGTTAACGACAGAGGACCATTTGCACACAAAGAACATAGAATTATAGATCTGTCTGAAAAAGCAGCTGAGATTATAGATATGAAAAAACAAGGAATAGTAAAAGTAGAGGTAGAATTATTACCTAGTTCAACAGCTAGATTGCATAAATACCTTGCTATTAACACTACTAAAGGGCAACTAAAACCAAAAATTAATATAGGATAATTACTACATGTTAAATTACTTTATAAAAATCATTTCAATAATAGCTTTAATTCTTACAGTCTCAAATTCTTACGCCATTGAAACAACAGCAAAACAAGCATATCTTATAGATGCAGCAACTGGAACAGTTCTTTTTGTTAAAAATGAAGATGAAAAAATGGCTCCATCTTCAATGAGTAAATTAATGACATGTTATTTAGTTTTTGAAGCTTTAAAAACCGGTAATTTAAAATTAGAAGAAGAAATAAACGTAAGTGTAAATGCATGGAAAATGCAAGGTTCAAAAATGTTTGTTCCGGTAGATAAGAAAGTGAAAGTCGAAGACTTAATCAGAGGTGTCATTGTCCAATCAGGAAATGATGCGTCAGTAGTATTAGCCGAAGGTATGGCAGGAAAAGAAGATGAATTTGCAAATCATCTAAATCATAAAGCTAAAGAATTAGGAATGACTAATAGTAGCTTCAAAAATTCCACTGGTTGGCCAGATCCAGATCATTATACATCTGCAAAAGACTTAGCAAAATTAGCACAAAGCTTGATTAATGAATTTCCAGAATATTACAAATATTTTTCAGAAAATGAGTTTACTTACAATAATATTTCACAGCCTAACCGCAATATCTTACTCAATAAAAATATAGGCGTTGATGGTTTAAAAACCGGACATACTGATATAGGTGGTTATGGAATTGTAGTTTCTGCAGTGCGTAATGACCGTCGTTTAATTTTAGTAATAAACGGTTTAAGTAGCGAAGCTGAAAGAGCTGCAGAAGCACAAAGCTTATTAAATTATGGGTTTATGAATTTTAGTAACGTTACTATAGCAAAAGCTAATGACGCTCTTGTTTTAGCCAATACATGGATGGGTACTTCCGATAAAGTTGAGCTAGTAACTAAGAAAGATATTGTTATTACTGTACCAGTAGAACATAAAAAATCTATTAAAGGAACAATATGTTATTTATCTCCAATTTATGCACCAATTACTACTGAACAGCCTCTTGGAAAAATGAATGTTCAAATAAATGACGCTAATCATGACTTTGAACTATTTGCGATACATGAAATGGATACATTACCTATGTACAAAAAAGTGTTGGTATGGCTTAAACATTTCTTTACGCATTGGAGTTTTTCTCCACATAAACAAGAAGAAATTTTGCACATAGTTTACTAGAAAACACTCTTTGATTTTTGTGATAAAATATTTTCTACATGTTACAAGTATTATTAACTAGTTATATAGCTAGTTAATAATATTTTACTAGATTGCATTTTATGCTTTATCGAAACAAATTTTTGATATATCATTTTAAAAAAAGTGGCTTAGGTCGCTGTTAAGTAAATTTAGGATAACTTAATGATTAGTAAGTCTAATAATAACTTTTTTATTCTTCTATGCACAATTTGTTTGCTCTTTTTTCATCAAAATGAATCTTTTGCTATTACAAAGAAAAAATTGAAAATTCCTATTCACCGTCTAGCTCAAGCTAGTTTAGTAGTAGATGCTAATACTGGAGAGGTTTTGCATCAACTCAATGCTGACAAGCAATTACACCCAGCTTCATTAACTAAATTAATGACATGTTATATAGCTTTTGAAGCAGTTAGAAGAGGAAAACTGACTTTTAACACACAATTACCTGTTTCAAAATACGCAGCTTCAAGGCCGAGAACAAAACTTGGTTTAAAAGCTGGCAATACAATTAGTGTAAAAGAAGCTGTCCTAAGCTTAATAGTTAAATCTGCGAATGACTCAGCAGTCGTTCTAGGAGAGGCGATTGGAAAAACAGAAAGTAATTTTGCTAGAATTATGAATAAAAGAGCAAAAGAGCTAGGTATGCATAATACAAATTTTGTCAACGCTTCAGGCTGGCATCATCCTCAGCAAAAAACTACTGCTAAAGATATGGCTAAGATGGCGATTGCTTTAAAGCGTGACTTTCCCGAATTTTATCCGCTATTTTCAAGAACTAGCTTCTATTATAAAAGCACAAGGCATAAAGGTCATAATTATGTAACTGAAAGCTTACATGGCGCAGAAGGAATGAAAACTGGTTATACCGCAAAATCAGGCTGGAATTTAGTAACTACTGCTAAGCGTGGATCAAAAAGTCTTGTTGGAGTTGTTTTAGGAGAACATAATGCAAAAGTAAGAGATAGTAAAATGATCAGTTTGATTAACCATCATTTTAAAGGAGTACAAGTATTAACCAAAGATGGCTTTGATAATGATAATAATATTAAAGAAATAGCTACTAAAATAACAACTAAAAGCAAAAAGAATGTTTTAAAAGTAAGTGCAACACAGCCTAGTTTAAAGAAGAAACGAATACCCGGCTTAGGATCAGCAGCTTAGTATTTACAGAATCTGCCATTACTGTTAAAGTTCATTTAACTTAATTCTATTTACATATGCAAATACAATCACCAGAAAATGTTGCAAAAGCTTTTGGCAGAATTTCTAGCCATACTAATCAGACTCCATTGATTACTTCAAGTGTTTTAAATAATTACTTAGGACATGAATTAGTTTTTAAAATAGAAAGCTTTCAAAAAACAGGATCATTTAAAGTACGCGGGGTTTTAAATACCCTCCTAAATTTAAAGGAACAAAAGACACTTCCTCCGAAAATATCCGCGTATAGTACCGGAAATCATGGCTTAGCACTTGCTTGGGCTGCTCAAAAATTTAATATAAAGCTGAATCTATACTTACCTAGTTTTACAGCAAAAATTAAACAAAAAATTGCGCAAAGTTATGGTACTAATGTTATATTAACAAAAACTAGATCTGAAGCTGAAGAAAGAGCATTTACGGATGCTTTATCAACTGACTGTATGTTGATTCCACCGTCAGATCATGATGATATTATTGCAGGCGCAGGAACCTCTAGTTTTGAAGTATTGAAAGATGACCAAAATTATAATGCAATTTTTGTTCCTTGTGGTGGCGGGGGATTAGCCTCAGGCACATACTTAGCTACAAAATTATTATCTCCTAATACAATGGTCTTTGCAGGAGAGCCAAAGCAAGCAAACGATGCTGCAATCTCTTATCGCACCAATAAAATTTTTAGATTCAAGGAATCACCTGAAACACTAGCTGATGGAGCAAGAACTTTAGGTATTACTGATCGCATATTTAATTATATAAAACTAATAAATGGCATTTTCGAAATCTCTGAAAGAGAAATTGCTTATTGGACTATGTGGACCAATCACTTACTTAAAATAGTCAGCGAACCAACTACTGCTCTTGCTACTGCTGCTGCACATAGATGGCTATCAACACAACAAGATAAAAAAAGAGTTCTAATTTTATTAACAGGTGGCAACACAGATAACGAATCTTATCAATTAATATGGTCAAGAAACTGTTTAGACACTAACCCAAAGGATTTTAATTATGATGAAGAATAAAATATTTGCTATAGCTCTCATTCTTTTATGCTTTAAAAACGCAACAGCATTTGCAAAAGAACTAACTATACTTACAACAATTAGGCCAATATATGGCTTAGTAAAAGCTGTTTCTGGAGATAAAAATCAAATTGAAATACTAGTTGATCAAAACCAATCTCCTCATGAATATAATATGAAACCATCTGACATAATAAAAATAAAATCAGCTGATCTGATTTTTATGATTAATGATAGTTTTGAATTTAACTTATCATCTTACCTGAAGAAAAAATTACCTAAAAATAAAGTAATTAAATTTAGTCAAAACCCTCAAATTATTCTTCTAAAAAATAGAGAAAATTTTGAGTTATTAAGTAATGATGAAAGCGATCATCACCATCACCATTCACATGACTCAGATGATTATGATATGCATTTCTGGCTTGATCCAAATAATGCTCAAATTATGGTTAAAGAAATAGCTAACACGCTTAGTGATGCTGATCCAGAAAACTCCAAATTTTATCAAGCTAATGCTATAAAATTTAATAACGAGATAAAAACTTTGGATAACAAATTAAAAAATATCTTCATAAAACATAATGAGCCATTTATAGTTTTGCATGATGCTTATCAATATTTTGGTAAACGTTATCATCTACAAAATGTTGGAGTAGTTATAATTAATCACAATGTAACACCTGGTATTAGAACTATGCAAGAGCTACAAAATATTATTGAAGAAAATGATGTCAAATGTATTTTTGCCGAGCCACAATTCTCTTCTAGGATAGTAAGAAAGATAGCTGAAGAAACAAACATTCACGTAGGAATTATTGATGTAGAATACGGTGAGGTTAATTTAAAAGAAAATGCTTATATAACATTATTAAGTAATATCGCTGAAAATATGACTAAGTGCTTCAATGAGTAATTACTGAAGCTTCATATACTCTTTTGCAAGTCTTACAAATTGCTCAACAGATAAGTTTTCTGCACGTAAACCATCATCAATATCAGCATTTTTTAAAATTTGCTTCGCGCAATAAGTAATTTTACTCAAGCTATTGCGAATAGTTTTACGTCTTTGATTAAAAGCAGCATTACAAACTTTTTTTAACACTTCATATAGCTCTATTGAATAACCATCCCTAGTTTTTGGTATGATATTAATCACCGAAGAAGTAACTTTCGGCGGTGGAAAAAAAGCTGTTGGGCTAATATCAAATCCATGAAAAACATCAGCACTAAACTGAGTTAAAACAGATAAATTTCCATAAGATTTGCTGTTAGGTGTTGCGGTAATCCTATCTGCAACTTCTTTTTGAAACA
>Ga0114962_10004896_pt1 | contig 10586 bp, 16 predicted proteins | sample C_130820_MF_Meta_FD_87017 | JGI IMG/M metagenome (GOLD analysis project Ga0114962, IMG submission 87017) | Freshwater microbial communities from Lake Croche, Canada to study carbon cycling - C_130820_MF_MetaG | ecosystem: Environmental > Aquatic > Freshwater > Lake | place: Lake Croche, Canada...
GATGGTGGTGGGGGCGACGGAGGCGGCGGCGATGGCGGCGGTGGCGGCGATGGCGGCGGCGGTGGTGAAAAACGTGGTGGGCTTGTGAGCAAAACTAGCCGTGTCGCTAGAGATAACATGGTAAAAAAAGCATTGAATGTTTCCGCTAAACGCAGGCCAAAAGCTAAGTTGCAAAAAGCAAAAGGTCGCTCTGTTGTTGAACAAGCTGTTGTGGTAGCGTCTAAACTGGCAAACCGCCAACGGGGACGCCCGTAATCCTGGTACTAGGAGTCGTCATGTCTGATATGGCAAAACAGGCCCGTGCGGCCATGAAGGCTAAGGCTAAACGCCTTGGCGAAGACCGTCCAACCGAGAAGGTTGATTCGTCCACTTGGACGCCGCCTGAGCTGCTCAATGCAGACGTGAAGACTGGCATGCGCCCCATCACTCGCCGGGCATACAAGTCTGGCGGCAAAGTTGAGGGTGCTAAGGCTGTCGCCAACATGGGCAAGTCTCCCCGCACCGGCAATAAGCCAATCACGGCTGACTCCCTTGTGAACAAAAACATGAAGGAAGCCAACGAAGAGCGCGAAGGCTACAAGCACATTGGTGGCTTGAAGTCTGGTGGCCGCGCCAAGAAGATGGTTGGTGGCCCGATGGAGGGTGCCCAGCGGATGATGCAGCGCGCTCAGTCTGTTGGCGATGTTCCCGGCGCTACCATGAATTTTTCGCCCATCAAGAAGGGATCAATTTCCCCGGCTCGCGGTGTTGGCCTCAAGAAGGGCGGCTCTGCTGAAAAGCATGAGGACGTTGCTGAAGACAAGGCGCTCATTAAGAAGATGGTGAAGCCGTCTGCCCGCACTGGCAAAGCTGAAGGTGGGGAAGCCAAAGAAACATGGACGCCAAATCTTCTGGTAAAAACAACCAGCGAACCTCTTACTTCGCAGGGAAGCGGCACATTTGTCCGTAACCCTGAAAAAGAAAAAACATTTACCCGCGATTACCCTCCGCAGCCAAAGCCAAAAGCAGCATCCGGTGGGCATATCATTAAAAAAGAAGTTCGCGCCAAGCGGGCTACTGGCGGTCAGGTCTTCTCTGGCCCCGGCTATCCCGGCAAAGTTCCCGGCGTAGTCCCCGGCGGTCGCACTGCTCATGCTCGCGGCGGCAAAGCTAAGGGCAAGACCAATATCAACATCATCATTGGCGGGGGCAAGCCGGGCGCTATGCCAACCGATCCAATGGGCGGGCCTACGCTTCCTCCTGGTATTGGCGCTGGCCCTCCAGGTGGCATTCCTGTTCAGGTGCCGCCTAATGCGCCTCCTCCGGGCGCGGGAGCTATGCCAATGCCGATGCCCATCCCGATGCCGGGTCCTGCGGGTCCTGCTGGCCCTCCTGGTATGCCAATGCCCCGCAAGTCTGGCGGGCGTGCGTATCGGTCCTATAAGGACATGGATGCTGGCGCGGGCTCTGGCAAAGGCCGTCTTGAGAAGACCGAGATTGCTGAGCGCAGCGCTCGTAAAGTGGGTGGCCGTACATACAGCTCCTACAAGGATATGGATGCCAGCGCCGCCAATGGCAAAGGTCGTCTAGAAAAGGCTGAGATTGCCTCAAAGACTGCTCGCATTGAGCCGGGCAACTACTGAATTTGCAGCGTAGCGCTTAAGCTGCAAATTGGGTGGAGATGCGATCCCCCTTCGTATCTCCACCCTCCAACCACAAGGGGGAACCGCAGGGGGCGGTCTATGAAGACAACATATCAAGCATACTATCAGTATGAGCTGAAGAAACTCATCGGTGCTGAGATTGAGCGACTTAAAGAAGCTCTTGTAAGCTCTTATCAAATCGACGGTTTTGACTTTTCGGGCTACCGACACCATGTAGGTAGAGTCGAAGGACTTCGCATGGCACTTGACCTGTGCGATGAGGCGGAAGCCATTGCTAATGGCAAAGAGTAGGGGGAATAGACATGCCTTTTATGATTATGGAACATGAAGTAGATCCGGCTGAGAGCATACGAAATGAAATGGGGGACATTTCTTCAGTTGAGGTGTTCAACAATCAGGTGCTGGTGGCGGTGTACATTCGCCCGCAGAAGACCAAAAGTGGGATCATTTTGACCAACCAAACAACGGATGAAGACCGTTATCAGTCAAAGGTTGGTCTTGTCCTTAAGAAGGGCCCACAGGCTTTTGAAGATGTCTCCGGTCAATGGTTTAATGGCCTGAACATCGAAGAAGGCGACTGGATTGTGTTTCGCCCGTCTGATGGCTGGAACATTACGGTCAACAATGTCCTCTGCCGCATAATTGACGATGTGAATATCAGGGGTCGCGTCGATCAGCCTGATCGCGTCTGGTAATAGGAGAAACCCATGTCTGGTGACGACGAACAGATTGAGTTTAAGTTAGATGATGCCCCGCCAGTAGAGGCGTCCAAGAGTGACGAACCGGAAATTGAAATTGTTGATGATCCGGTTGCTGAAGATACCAAAGCCCCCGAAAAAGATGTCGATAAGGCATTGAAAAAGCTTAATAAAAAGCTTGAGGAGGAGCGCAAAGCCCGCATGGATGCTGAAGCCATAGCGCGGCAGGCCACTGAGCATGCTCGTTTAGCCCAGAATGAAGCTAGTGACAGCAATCTTCATTTGGTAAACGGGGCCATTGAGTCTGTGCGCCGCGACCAGGAGATCCTGAAGGCAAACCTGCGGGATGCAATGGCTATTGGCGACTTTGACAAAGCCGCTGAGCTTCAGGAGCAGATGGCTGGGAACATTACAAACCTTCGTCAACTTGAGCGTGGGTTTGAAGAAATGAAGCAGCAGCCTCGGATGCAACCGCAGGCTCAGGCACCCAGTGAATTGACGGTAGATACGTTGATTGACCGGGTAACCCCACGATCTGCTGAGTGGTTGAAGAGAAACCGGGATGCTTTGCCTGATGCGCGGTCTATTCGTGTGATGGCGCGGGCGCATGAGGACGCAATTGATTATGGGATTGCTCCTGAATCCGATGCGTATTTCCAGTTTGTTGAGAACAGAATGGGAATTAGCTCTAACCGCCGGTCTATCCCTGAAGTGGACAATGTTATGTCTGATGCTTCGTCGTCTAAGCAAAGGCGTTCAACCCCTCCGTCAGCCCCGGTATCTCGCCAGCCGATTGATTCACCAAATCACCGTCCTGGAGTGATTACTTTGACCGCCGCAGAGGTAGAAGCCGCTAAAATCAGCGGAATTACGCCTCAAGAGTACTATCGCAACAAGATGCGCGAGAACAATCGCTTGAACTGAGGAGAGTTAAATGACTGATTCTACTGCAAAACGTCGCGGTCGCCCGCCCAGGACACTTGTCGAGGCTATTGCTGACAACAATCTGCCATCGGAAGCTGATAACTTTGCGCCGGTAAAGGAGCGCCCACCTATGCGTCCTGCTATGAGGGAAGATGACCCAAGAGTTGCTGCGGCTCGCCGTGCGGCTGAAATTCGCAACCAGTTTGAGAACGTGGATGAAGGTGCAGATGAATTTCGCACCCCGACCGCGCCAGATGGGTGGCATTACGAGTGGAAGCGCCGCACATTGCTGGGCCAAGAAGATCCTGCGTATCAGGTTGAGTTGGCGCGCATGGGTTGGGAAGCCGTTTCGACTAAACGTCACCCAGAAATGATGCCAGTGCAGGGAAATCATCCCATAATTGAACGAAAAGGAATGGTTTTGATGCAGCGCCCGGCAGTTATTTCGGATGAAGCGCGGTCAAATGAGCTAAGAAAAGCGCGAAACCAAGTTCGCGTGAAAGAACAACAGCTTAACGCTGCCCCGGATGGCACTTTGACCCGTGATCATCCCAGCGCTCGCGCCCAAATCAAGAAGGGATATTCCCCAATTGAAGTGCCTGGCGACTAGTATTTGACATTTTGGAGGGGTCGCCTTGAGCGGCCCCTTTACATTATGAAATTATAATTGTAATTTTGCTTTTGAGATCCTTATGGATCGACCCCATCCCCCGGCGCGGATGGTTAAACTTCCCCCGGCTTCCGAATCTCCCCGGCGCGAGATGACGAGCCTCCTGAAAAAGGAGATTCCGTCATGGCGAACACTGCCGCCTATAACGGTTTTCAACAGTACAGCGGGACTGGCTCTGCTCCGACCTATGAGCAGGTTGCTGTCCAGATTGCTTACAATGCTTCTGCCATCTTCCAGGGCGACCCCGTAAACCCCGATGCTAACGGCTACGTTGTTGTTGGCGTTACCACAGCGTCTAGCGGTAACACGCAGATCGCGGGTATCTTTGTTGGTTGCCAGTATCTGTCGGTTTCGCAGAAGCGCACCGTCTGGTCCAACTACTGGCCCGGCTCCGATGTCGCCTCGACCAACGTGGTCACCGGCTACATCATCAATGATCCCAACGCCAAGTTTGTCGCCCAGTTCGGCAACGTCAGTGTTGATCAGGGTTATGTGAACTCCGCTGTTGGCTTCAACATCGGCACCGGCAACACTGCTAACGGCATCTCTGGTGCGTATCTTGCCACTCTTGGCACGACCGACACGAGCTTCCCATTCAAGGTTGTGGCGCTTGTCACTGATCCTCCGGGCGTAAACGGCACTTCTACTGGTGCTTATGCCAAGGCGATTGTGGCGTTCAACTATGTCCAGACCAAAGCTCTCACGGGCACGTAACAAGGAGTAGAAAGTCATGGCTGTTAATCTCAGTTCCATTAAAGACCTTCTGCTCCCCGGCCTCCGTGGGGTTGAAGGTAAGTATGAGCAGATCCCTGCTCAGTACGACAAGATCTTCACCAAGCATGAGTCAAAGATGGCTCTTGAGCGCACTGCTGAAATGCGCTTCTTGGGTCTTGCTCAGCTTAAGACCGAAGGCGGTCAGACTGCCTTTGATAACGGCGCTGGCGAACGCTACGTCTACAACCAGGAGCATACTGAGATCGCTCTCGGCTATGCCATCACTCGTAAAGCGATTGATGACAACCTGTACAAGACCCAGTTCATGCCTTCGAACCTCGGCCTGATTGAATCTTTCCATCAGACCAAGGAAATCTATGGCGCGAACGTGCTGAACACCGCGACGACCTATAATGGGTCTGTTGGCGGCGACGGAAAAGCCCTCTGCGCTAGCGACCATCCGATTGATGGCGGTTCGATCCCCAACATTCCCACCACCCCGGTGGATCTGAATGAGTCGACCCTGTTGAACGCGATGATTGCCGTTCGGACGAACTTCAAGGACCAGGCTGGTCTGAAGATCTTCGCCCGTGGCCGCAAGCTCATTGTGCCTCCGCAGCTTGAGCCGGTCGCCATCCGTCTGACGAAGACTGAACTGCGCCCCGGTTCGGCGGACAATGATGTCAATGCGATCATGATGACTGCGGGCGGTCTGCCCGAAGGCTACATGGTCAATGACTTCTTGACCTCCACGAAGGCCTGGTTCCTGCTCACCAACATCGACGGTCTGTCGTATATGGAGCGAGTGAAGTTCGAAAGCGATATGCAGGTGGATTTTGTCACTGACAATCTGCTTGTTAAGGGCTACGAGCGCTACTCGTTCGGCTACTACAACTGGCGTTCGATCTGGGGCTCGTTCCCGACTTGATGCTAAGAGGCGGGGTCTAAAGCCCCGCCTTCTATCCAAGATAACCAGTCACGTAGACCGACTTGGCGGACTCTGCACAGACTACGTGACGACTTGTGCAGGAGGTTCCTATGGGAACAACCACATTCACTGGCCCCATTAAGGCTGGCGATGTTCTTAATACGACCGGCACTACCGCTGGCACGGTTAAGAATGTTGGCTTTGTTATGATGGCGCAGACTTACTCGCTTACGCAGGCTGGAACGGCTACCGCGACAGCGACGACAATTGTCATCCCCGCCCTCAGCCATATCGTTCAGATGCAGATGCTGAACACGGTTGGGTTTAGTGGCGCGTCGTCCAACATCAGCGTTGGCACTTCCGCGACTGCCACTGAGCTTGTCGCGGCCACTTCGGTTGCCAACATCGGCATTACTGGGTTGACGCCGGGGACGGATGCCACTCGCTCCGCACTTTGGTCCAACACGGGCACCACGGACATTATCCTCTATGTCTTGTCCACTAACACTGGCGCGGGCGTTGGTGATCTTGTCGTTCGTTACATCCAGGCCGAGAACGCCTAAGACATAGGAGATTGTCATGAAGGGTAAAGGTCAGCACAAACTTGGAAATCCGTCCCCTAAGGCTCTTAGCGGTGATTTCTACGCTGGTGGCAACTCTGAGGTTGCTTCCGAGGCCAAGGACAAGTCCGAGGGCTTCAAGCGCGGCGGCAAGACCGTCAAGATGGATGGCAAGAAGGCCAAGGCTGATATGGGTCGCAAGCCCCGTATGAGCGGCGGCAAAGTGATGTCGTCTGCCAATTCGGGTACGCCCCGTGGCAAGTCTTCTCACTACTAAGATCGCTTCTCCCGGATCTAACGTGAGACTGCGGGGGCCGTGTGCCCCCGTTTTTACAGGAGACTTTCATGTCTGGTGCATGGACACGTAAAGAAGGCAAGAATCCTGAGGGCGGGCTCAATGCAAAGGGCCGGGCATCCCTCAAAGCCGAAGGACACGATATTAAGCGCCCCCAGCCAGAAGGGGGGTCGCGAAAAGACTCATTCTGCGCTAGAATGACTGGGATGAAGCGGAAGAGGACTGGGTCCGCTAAAGCGGCAGATCCCGACAGCCGCATCAACAAGTCGCTCAGGGCGTGGGATTGTTGATATGGACAAGCCATTTTGGGAGAAAGATGCTCCAAAGGATGCTAAAGTGAAGCATCTAGACCGGAAGCAAGTTCAGTCCGCTAAGGCACATGCACGAGCTGCTGGCCGTCCTTATCCAAATTTGGTTGATAACGCTGCTGCTGCACGAAGCAAAGGGAAGTGACATGCAATACACGCCAATTACCAAGACGGGAACAGGTCGCAGCAGCATCTGCGTTGTCGATAGTTTCCAGGCACCCTTCAACATTGGCATTGCGGTCACGTTGAGTTCAACCGCTACGTTTACGGTTGAGTATTCGCTTGATGACCCTAGTGTCGCCGGTTACACAGCGGCTGCTGCCAATTGGTTTGTAGCCCCTGGGTTTACCTCTGGCTCGGCTGCTGTTGCAGGGGCCATCACTATCCCGTGCCGCGCTATTTGTTTGAACATATCGGCAAATGCGGGAACGGTTACGGCTCAGATTGTTCAAGCTGGCCCGGTCTAAGGAGCCACCATGGCGACTTCTGGCACCTATGCGTACAACCCCGGTTTAGGCGAGCTTACGCTTTACGCCTACAACCTTATTGGGATCCGCAACACTGCTGTACTTCAAGAGCATATGGAGGCCGCTCGTATGGCTTCCAACATGCTATGCGCCCGCTGGTCCAATCAGGGTGTTAATCTCTGGGCTGTTGACCTTGTGACGACGCCGCTTGTCACGGGTACGGCTACGTATGCCGTTGAAGGCAATACGGTCATGATTTTGGATGCCTATGTCCAAAATGATGATTCGGGGGCCAACATTGACCGCATCATCTTGCCGGTGAGCCGCACGGAATACGCCAGCTATCCCAATAAAGAGCAGCAGGGGTTCCCTACTGTTTACTGGTTTGATCGGCTCATTAGCTCGTCTCGTTCTACCGGGTCTGCTGGCCCATCTGTGACGCTCTGGCCGGTGCCCAACACTGACAATGGCCCACAAAGTCTCAAGTACTACAGGGTGCGGCAAATCCAAGATTCTGCTCTTACGAATGGGCAAACGGTTGAGATCCCGTATCTTTGGCTAGAAGCTTTTGCCTATGGGTTGGCTTACCGGCTTGCTCAAATCTGGGCTCCTGCGCTAGCTATGGGGATCAAGCCTATGGCTGATGAGTCGTATCAGATCGCGGCTGATCAGAACATAGAGCAAGCGGCCACGTTTATTTCCCCAATGATTTCCGCTTATTTCCGATAAGGGGATGTAAATGGGATATGCATCGAGATCAGGCCGCGCCAGAACAGATGCCCGTAATCCGCGAGCTTTTGCGATCTGCGACCGTTGCGCGCTTTGGTACAACCATTATCAGCTATCTTGGCAGTACGATTGGGCCGGTGCATCCCTTGTAAACAAGCGCATTCTTGTTTGCAGCACGTGCTATGACAACCCCCAAGAGCAGTTGAGGGCGATTGTGATCCCGGCAGATCCTGTGCCGATTGTGAACCCACGTGTTGAGCCATATGCCTGGGACGAGATCGACCGCCGTCAAGTGTCGGGTTATAATACAACCAGTCAATCTACCGGCATTCCCATCCAGCAGGGTGATACTCGTGTCACTACGATTGACGACGATGTCCCGGACAAGACCCGTGTTACGCAACAGACTGGTGAAGCGCCTTATGGCACTAACCAAAAGCCCGGTACTGACCCCAATGCTGTCACGTATCGCGATATCATCAACGTCGCGAACAACGGAATTGGCGTCATCCGTGTAACAGTTAGCGTCACCTCAGGCTTTATTACGGGCCAGAGGGTGATCATCAATGATGTGGTTGGTGTTGATACTGCAAATGGAAAATGGACCATAACGGTCATAAATCCAAATCAATTTGATCTCCAAAACTCGTCTTTCACCGGCACATACGTCAGCGGCGGATATGTGATAAACAATCCCAGTCTGCCTTATGGCTTTGATGAAATTCCCAAGACTGGACCACTCTGATGCCTCGTTACGCCAGTAATGTTCAGATCCCAAATCTTACCGCCGCCATATCTCTTTCTGGCGCGGAGTTAGTCGAAATTGTTCAAGCTGGCGCTACGGCTCGCTGTACAACTCAACAGATTGCTAATCTTGCTACGATTACGGTTGCCCAAAACGTCACCACAGCACAGAAGACGGCTCTATCTGCGACTTCTGGGCGGTTGGTTTTTGACACCACATTGGGCAAGCTTTGTGTGTACAATGGCACGGCTTGGCAAACCATAACGTCTGTCTAGCCATTTAGTTCCACGGACAAGGGGGGTTGTCATGGAAAACAAACTGAAGATCTGCGTCTACGCAATCAGCAAAAATGAAGCTCATTTTGTGAAGCGATTCTGCGAATCAGCCGCAGATGCGGATTTGATAATGATTGCAGACACGGGATCAGACGATGGGCTTGTGGAAGAAGCTAGAAAGTACGGCGCTGTTGTTCACGATATTTGTATTACCCCTTGGCGATTTGATCTTGCCCGCAATGCTGCACTTGCCCTTATCCCTAGGGGCTATGATGTGTGCATCAGTTTGGACATTGATGAAGTTCTTCAACCGGGATGGCGAGCGGAGATAGAGCGTGTCTGGATCAAAGGGCAAACCACTCGCCTCCGCTACATGTTCGACTGGGGAGCTGGAATCAGCTTTTATTATGAAAAAATTCATGCCCGATCTGGATATTTCTGGCATCACCCATGTCACGAATACCCCGTCCCAGATGGCCGAATCACAGAAGTGTGGGCACAAACCGACTTTCTCATTGCCATCCATAAACCAGACCCGACGAAGAGCCGGGGACAGTACATGGATCTTCTGGAGCTTTCCGTAAAAGAAGACCCGCAATGCCCGCGCAATGCCTTTTATTATGCGCGTGAGCTTAGCTTCCATGGTCGTTGGCAAGAGGCAGTCGATGCTTGCAACAGCTACCTTGGGCTCCCCAGAGCCACGTGGATGAACGAACGCTGCTACGCTTACAGGGTCATGGGACGATGCTACAATGAACTGGGTAACCCCACTGGCGCGGAAAAAGCATTTCAAATGGCTGCATCTGAGGCGTCAAACACCCGTGAGCCATGGTGTGAACTTGCTTTGCTTATGTACCGTCAATCTCGTTGGGAAGAATGTTTAGCCTACGCAATGCGGGCTTTACGCATTACGAACAGGGAAGCTGTCTACACCTGTGACCCCGAGGTGTGGGGCTATCAAGCCCATGACTTGGCAAGCATTGCGGCATGGAACCTTGGCATCTATGGGATTGCTTATGCTCAAGCAAAAATAGCTCACGAAATGGCCCCAGAGGATGTTCGCTTAATCGCAAACTTAGAGTATATTCGCAAAGCCATTTCTGGTGAGCATGAAGAGGCTGCGTAGGCTATGGAAACTCAGACAATCATCAACTTTGGTCTTGGGGCTTTTCTAGCCCTAGTTGGTTGGTTGGCCCGGCAGTTGTGGGAAGCAGTAGAGCGCCTCAAAACAGATCTTCATCAGATAGAAATTGAACTGCCAAGTAACTACGTCAAGAAAGATGAATTCTCAGAATCATTGAAAGAAATCAAAGACTTATGCCGACAAATATTTGATAAAGTAGATAGCCTCGAAAAGAGGAAAGCTGACAAATGAGCACAACGGAAGAGAAACAAGAGAAGTTTGCCATTGAGATGGCTGCAAGTGCATCCAAAGGCGCGCTTGTCGAAAAGATCACTTTCGCGGGCATCCCAATCCTGTTCTCTTGCGTTGTCTATCTGATGAGCGCGCTTTCTGCTGCAAACAGCGAAATCATTCAATTAAAGTCTAAGATAGCGGTAGTTGTGAACTCGGACAACAAAGCCATCCCCCCACAGGGGACGACCATTGATATGGCCCAGATCAGGGAAC
>Ga0114962_10004899_pt1 | contig 10584 bp, 11 predicted proteins | sample C_130820_MF_Meta_FD_87017 | JGI IMG/M metagenome (GOLD analysis project Ga0114962, IMG submission 87017) | Freshwater microbial communities from Lake Croche, Canada to study carbon cycling - C_130820_MF_MetaG | ecosystem: Environmental > Aquatic > Freshwater > Lake | place: Lake Croche, Canada...
GCTTGGGTCTTGGGTCCAGTACTTCGCCCGCCGTGGGTTCGGCAGACCCGCTTACCTTTCATCGCTGGCTTTTTGCACTGGGCGCGTGAGTGCTTGGACATAGCTTGACACTGGTTACAGGTTATGTGGCCAGCAGCTATGACATAAGTAAAGTTGTTTGACATCGTTTTGCACCTAGTGGTGGGCCCTCCCGAAGATGGAAAAAATAATTGCCGCAGTACCTCATGGACCATGCTGGCAACCCCCCAATGTCCCGACCTTCAAATTCCATTCTGTATGTTTGACGGGAGTAGTTTTACTGCCATTTCAATCAGCGACAAAGCGTCATCTACAACAAGTAATACGTTGGACTGTCCGTTGCGCATACTCGCGTACTCAGAAGAGATTTTGTTTTTAAAGGAATCGCGTAGGTAATCCCACTTCACAAGGTGGGGGGGTATGGCCGATTCGACGAGCAGTGCAGCAGCTTCTGACTGGCTTTTTAAAACACCATCAAATTCCAAAGCCCTTAACGCTGGGACGATTTCATAACCCACCCTGAACGCTACGTTGGTTGGCAAATCGCGAAGCCAGTACGCCTTATCTTCATTGGTGCATGAACGCAAACTAAACGGACTGCTTTTACCGTTGACGACCTCAGCAATTCGCACAACCCCATCCCTTGAGTGTTGTATTCGCCTATACGACTCACTCAGCTTGTAAAGACCCATGTGGAGGGGGTAATTCAGCCTCGAACGAACGCCGTCATCAAAAGCTTCTAGACATGATCGGTAAGTCATTTGATTTCTCCCTGTAGCGCGTCGACGTCTCCGTGGGCAGGTTGGACAGGATGTTCGCTGTTTCCACTTTTTCCCACATGAGAATCTATATTTTTAGAATTAGGTAAAAGAGCAGAAATCCTGTCCACCCCGTCCTGTGTTGGGGCGGGTGCGATTAAAGTCTTTTTACCTTGCGTCCTCAGGCCTACGTAATATCGGTTGCCCCCGCTTTTCCCTTCTGGGTAGCCACGCTCAGCTAGGCGCTGGGTGAATGACTTCTTTGAGGAAACCCTAAAACCATTGTCCTTGCACCACGTCTGCCATTCTTCGTATGCAGTTTGCTGATTGATTTTGGCGGATGAGTCCACTTCCATGACATCTTCAAGGAACTCACCAATCAGATCGCTGTCCTTACGGTACACGGCATTCTCTTGGCGTATGCGGGGGCTTAGCTTCAGCCCGTCTTTGAGGTATTTGCTTGTGCCTTCAAGCATCCATTGAAGAATGCCGTCACGTTCTTCCAGAAGTTTGCTCTCAAGGTCTGGGTCTTTTTCATCATCATCAAACTTTCTGCGAAATGCCAATACAACAAGGCGTCGCCAGATACCGTCGTCGCCACCAGTAATGATAGGTTTGTGATTTGTACGAAGCCAAGCAGTAAAGTTGGGCATGTACTCAAAGTACTCCCGATGAAGGAATCGCGCCGAAATAGGTTCACGGCCTGCCAGCATCTTTACGACCTGCTCATCCAGCCTGTCCCCAGCCTGCAATTCATTGATTGACACGTAACGAGCACCTGCAAGAGCGGCTAGGTCATTTCTAGGGGACGTGTCATCTGCTTTCCTTGCTGTTAGTAGCGAGGGTGGGGAAGTTGTTGCATATCCGCCAAAAATGTTATGGATCACATTACTGAACACGCTCTTACCGTTGCTGCCATGGCCGTAACAAATGACAAGTACCTCTTCTGTGACAAGGCCCGTCAAGGTGTAGCCCAATAGTCGTTGGACGCTTTTAATGGTTTCCTCGTCTTCTTGAAATATTTGGTGCAAGAATGAAATCCATCTGGGGCACGTTGCGTCTTCTACAAAATCTGCATTGCAGTACCGGGTTACCTTAAATTCAGGCTGATTGAAGTAGCGAAGTCCAGAGCGCAGATCAACTACACCATTGCCAACGCCAAGTTTGTATGGGTCAGAATCCAACTCTTTGTCAGTTGTAGCCATCTCTGGTTCTGAAACTGCCAGCTTCAGCATGGCCATAATTCTCGGCAGGTTGTGCGCGGTCACTGCATCTTGCAATAGCTTCTTGCCTGTTTCTTGGTTTTCCCTGAAGACTGCACTGGCAGCATTCAAAATTTGGTTGCAGACATCCTTCGCTGCGGCAACATGCTCCTCCTTCTCACAGAGACGCCATTGCTCTTGCTGCCATTTCAGCCAACTTTCACGCGTTGCGACAAATAAAAATTGTCCACGCGACGATTGTGCGAATGCCTTGGCGTTTCGGATGTCCCCATAAGACTCAAGTTGGAGTGTGCTGTTTGGTATCGGATAGCTTGATGTTGATAGTGAAGCTATAGCCTTAGTAATGGTGCGTACTCGGTAGTCACTTCGCGATTGCCATTTATCGTCCGCACCAAGCCCAGAGCAATTGAATACCGTTTCAACAGCATCAGCTAACTCACCTTCAGGTAGCCCTTGGTAAATGCCCGCACGGGCAATATGGCCACTTAGGGCAAGGTCAGCCTCACTCTTACTTGAGTAGCCTATTTCCCCGCTGGGTCGAATTACGCTTTGCCATTCACCTGCCCAAAGTCTGGGATACTTTTCAGATACTGCCTTTGAAACAGTTTCAAGATTAGCTGGGATCAGGCATTGATTAACCTGACCGGGGGCATTTGAAGGCGGTAGAGGCGTCTTTGCTTGAGTTGCGCCCTTGGCTGGTGGGAATGCGTTACGAATCTCTTCCGCCGTGTATTTTTTCGCCGCGCCAATTACAGTCACAGTAGGGGTATTGCCGTCAGCACGGTATTTCATGTGCTTGAAGCCGGGAAGTCGCAGCAATCTTGAAACATCAACAGCAGCGGGGTCGGCACCGTAATGTTGGGCAAGGCGCTGGTTAATTAATTTTGCCTCGTCCTTGGTCAATTCTTCGCCATCTGCAAGCTGCCAATACAATTGAATGCGATTCTGGCTACTGCTTTGGACAATGATTGAAGGTTCTAAAGCGCGAATTACTGCTTCAATTTGGACGGGTGTAACGTCATCCATATCAGCGTGAACACCCCTTACGCGAGATACGTTTTGTTCATTTCTATGGCCACCACATTGATTGCGTGCAACGAAAATGCCTGCGCCCTGTTCATTGACTTTCGTCAATCTGGGTAGAACCTGCTCAACGTCAGCCAGCGAAAGATTCGCGTAGCGCCCTCTAAGTGGGTCAGGCTTTGGCTTTGGCTGCCCTTTGGGTAAGTCGGTGTAGTGTTCAATGTTGAAAGTCGCTTCCAGACTTTGGTCAAGGCGTCTTAAGAATTCAATGGCGGGGTGAATCATGTTGCCTCCTGATTGGAAGCGGATTTACGTTCACTAATCCACTGATCTATTTGACTTTCAAGCCAGCCAACTGCTCTACCTCCCGGCACAAGTTTGAAGGGCTTTGGGAAAACTAAGCGGTTCACAAGTTCGTGAATCGTGCTTTGGCAAAGGCCAGTTTTAATTCGTACATCTGTCATGCGAAGTACGCGGCTGGGTTTGGGTGTTGTTTCCATTTTCATTTCCATTTCACTTCAACAGAAGTTATCAAGACATGGAAATGATGCACCTATATGGTTGTTGACAATAGGTAGAAAAAGTAGCGGAGTTATTAAACCTTTTAAGCTTTTCTTATTTGAGTTATGGCTTGTAATCCAGCTTGTCCCTTACCGCTTTGCCTTGCTTCGAGTAATAAGCAGTGTGGACGGTATCTTCAGATACGTTAAATTCTTTGGCTGCTGCTTTTATTGCGACTCCAATACGAAGGCCTTTTTCTACTTGACCAGTTTTTGAGTTAAAAAAAGGGGAGGTCGTCTGATAGACGCTATTTACATACTCTGCTGTTTTGTCCGATAAGGGTCTATTTGCAGGCCGCTTAGTACAAAAAACTTCTGATGGGTCTTCGCCCTTAGCAACACGTCGTAACAGGTCTGCAATAGTTTTTGCCTCAGCTTCTGTAAGAAGATTGCGTTCAAGTTTGCCGGCCCAAACACTTAGGAGTAGAGATGGGGCTGGCTTGTTAGGGGTTTTGGTCATGTGGCCAGCTTTTGTAGAAATGGCGTCACTTTGCTTTCTGATGGCACTGACTCCACGAACTGTTGCCACTGATGCATTAATTTCGCCCGTTTTTCAAGTTGATCTTGTCGGCGATATGCCGCTTCGGCCTTGTTTTTGATGGTGTGTGCAAGCGCCAACTCCAACGTTTCGTTCTGGAACTGTGTCCTCTCTGAGGCCCAGTCACGGAAGCAGCTTCGCAGACCATGTGGTGTGTAGCCCTTGAACGTGGGCAGTCGCTTGAACACCGCTAAGAACGCACCCGTTGATAGATGAGGGTTCTTTTGTATCGAGTGCCCCGCAAACACGAAGTCGTTTTGCTGCGCGGCCTTCATGACTTTCAGTATCTCCATAGCACGGCTACAAAGTGGAACCCGGTGTTCGCGGCCCGCCTTCATACGTTCAGCAGGTAATATCCAGACTTTGGCTGCCATGTCGATCTCGTCCCAGCGGGCGCCGACAGCTTCGCCAGTTCTAGCTACCGTTAACAACATGAACTCCAGTGCCAGTGGGGCAGTGCCGGGCATAGCACGCAGGGCCATCACAAATTCATTCGCCTGTGAATGGGGTAGGGCCGCGTGGTGTTCGACTTTTTTAATTTTTTGCGACTTAGGTAGCAATTCGCCAAGCGCGCCTTTGAGTCTTGCTGGGTTCTCCCCCTCGAGGTAACCCCTTGCCTTGCACCAGTCCATCACCGCTTCAATGCGCTGCCGCACTCGGGTGGCTGTCTCTGTCTTGGTGACCCAGATCGGTTCCAACACCTTGTAAATCAAGTCGGTGGAGATGAGTTCTACTGGCTGCTTACCCAGCAGCGGGCTGGCGTAGGTTGTGAGGGTGTTGATCCACTGCTGACCGTGTTTCACGTTTTTCCACTCCAGCGATTTGGTCGCAAGGCACTTACTGACGGCCTCATCAAAGGTGATGCGATATGCGCGTTCAGCCACCGCTACCACGCGTTGCTTATCCCGCTCGTCCTTGGGATCTATCCCGTTTAAGACCTTTAGGCGCAACTCCCCACTCAAAGCGCGCGCATCCGCAAGCTTGCGTACTCGCGCCGAACCCAGCCCAAGCTCCCGTCGCTTTCTTGTAGTCGGGCTGGTATACCTGAAGACCCAAGAACGGGTGACCCGCTCCTTAACCGGTGTAACTTGCAAGTACAAGCCAGTGTGTGGTCCGTCTGCGTGATACCCGGCGCGTGTCTCTGTGTCGACTTGCCTCGCTGACAAGGCTTTTGCTGCTGTTCTACCCACCTTTTTACCCTCCAATAATTGGTGGATCTTAGTGGACTTTGCTGGAGTTGACTAGAGCTTAAATCTATTAATTACAAGGACTTGCAGAGGGAAGTGGAGTTTACTGGAGCATACTGGGTTTGGATGCGTAGGACGTCCACTCCGCCAAATATCTATATAAATCAACAACTTACGTTGATTTTTTGTTTCTACCCACCAACCAACCCACCATCATTTTTACTGGCATTTATCGAAGGTTTGTGGGTGTCGACTTCATCGCTCTTTTGGTTCTTTTTACTGCGGACTCTGAAGTGCGCCAAGGCGTACTTTCAATCGGATTGCCAGACCTTAAGGCGAGAACGCATCAGGAGGCTCATGGGTCTCTCATCCCAGCGTGCGTTCGCTAAGGTGCAAAGCAAGATTCAAATATGGAATGGGCGGTGCGTCGGAGACTGGTGTCGGCATGGGCTTGATCGCACCGTTTGCCCTAATCTGGGAAAGTCATGCCGTGCACCATGCGCAAGCTAGGCGTCAAAGTCAAAAATCCAGAAACTCAAGACCCCACCGTACCCCCACCCCCCGTTTTGGCCGGGTCATCGCCAGTCTGGGCTAATCACTGTTTTGCAGGCGCAATAAAAAAATCTGGGGAGCTGTGTCTAACGTTGGACATTGGGGTAGCTTGAGGATGTCGCGCCGCACCGATGGCTCCAGTACCCCTTGCCTTTTCTAGCTAGAAGGCCCCCCACCGTACCCCCACCCCCCCCAAATCCAAAAGTGGGACTCCCACCTTGCCCCTACACTGAGTTTTGGACGAACGATGCTAAGGTTATATACGGACACTTTTCGCTATAAAAATTAATGTTAATGGTATAGGTAAATAGTTTCTCCCAATCAATATTGATGGATTTTTAACATATATCAACATGGAAGTATTTTATTCCGTCACAGTTATATCTATCGAAAAATAATCTTTCCTTAGGATTGTTTTGAATTACCATATGCTCGCTTGGATTTTTGAAAGACAATTGGACATTCACTTTTCATAAACAATCTCCCCATTTTCATCAGTTATACGCCACATAATTGAATACGTGCCAGCATTATCGTCATTCCAATCCTCGAAGGAATATTCAAATTCATCTCGATCCATATGTTCATAGACATCTAGCCAAGCCATTAGTTCTTTAGGTGGGCCTACTGGCAATTTTTCAAAATCACCTAATGCCCAATAGTGGGCCTTAGCCTTAAGTTCCCCCCATTTTTCAGGATCCGAGGTGTCGAATTCTTCGGAATAAACGAGATACACCTTATGTACTTGAACTTGTTCAATCTTATACTTAGGCATTCAGATCTCCATAATTGCTGCCAGATTTTCAATCTGATTGTAAAGTGTCTAGTGGCAATCGACTCAGCTTTAATGAGTACGAGTTGATTTAAGGTCAGACGACTGTACTCAACTCACCAAGATGCGTGGTTAAAGAGCTAGGTTAAATATTAATTCCTATGAATATTTTGGCATTGATTATTTGAAAATCTAAAATATACCCAATGAAAAAATAAAAATATGAAAACGGATGCCACAAGGACTGGAACGCGGCGCTAAATCGGTTTAGTATTGAGGTTGAGACTCCCACCCCCCAGTAATGATCCTTAACTCCGTTGACGCAAAAATCGCACACCCTTCCGCCTAGGTCGTTGATGGTATTGATGCCGTCCGAATATTTATCTCTAAATTGTCAAAAACTTAAAGTAATGTAGCCAGCATATTGCCCTTCGCCACAAGGTTTCCGTTTCGATCCCGCGTTTCGTTTATTTTTGGATTGTAATAGCCCTTCAAGCTCCCATTCTTGTCTCGAATTTCAACTCGAGTATCACTGACGCTAGTAATCCTGCCTAGCAAATTACCATTCCGATCACGAATATCATTACTATTAGACATAATATAAACTCCATTAGTTATTTATTTTTAATTTTTAAGGTCTGCACAAGATCCGCAAGTTCCTTATCGGAGCCAACGAATCCAGTCTCAAGTCTAACCATTCCGAGAACTTTATCAAGCGATATTTGGGCACATTCATCTCCCTGCTTCGCTGCCAAAATAAGTAAACTAAGTCCTTTGGTATAGTCACGTCCAACATAACGGGAATCGCAATAAGTTTCCCCGAGTTTACGTTGTGCTTCGACATCGCCCTGCGCAGCCGCTAGCTTGTACCAGCGAATAGCTTCATCATAGTCTTGGACTACTACTTTTCCAGAATCATAAAAATCGCCTAGTTTAATTTGCGCTTCCGCATATCCCTGTTTGGCTGCCACTTCAAACCAATGCTTGGCAATTAGGGGGCTTTTGGCAACACCAATGCCATAGAGATAATAAAAACCTAGTCTGCATTGGGCAAATCCATATCCTTGGGCCGCTGCTAATTCATACCAACCAAGAACCACTGACAAATCTTTCGTAGCGGACGTACCCAGATCAGTTAACGCGAATAGGGCTGGCGAATAACCCTGCGCTGCTGAGTCCATGAACCACTGCACCGCTTGAGGTAAGTGTGCTTCCACATTTGAATTTGCGTAAATTGCCCCTAGATTGAATTGGGCAATGGCACTTCCTTCTATCGCTGCCCCTAGCCAATTATTTATTTCTTTATTAAAGTCATTTAATTGGTAAGCATTATTTAGCATCTTCACGACCATTTATGTTTTTCAATTGGCGGGTTCAAGTACGAGGTGCAACGCGGTTTAACGAGGCGTGAACCATCCTCGATTAGTTTTTAAAATATAGCGTGTAACGAAGTCAAAGTCAATCGCATAGAACCTACTATGGCGGTCAGACGGAACCACGCACTTTGATACACTTTATACACGTAATTCACTTGGTATAACAAGCTTGGAACGCTGGCAGCTACCTCCTCCAGCACCGCAAGGCGTCGCTAGCGAGACTGCGTTCGGTCCGACCACCACAATTACATCCTAAACCGGATCGGTCCAATAGTACGTGCATCGACCAACCTCGAGATCACTCCCCAAGTCAACCCCTGTTGATCATCTTTGCATCGACTCAACATTTCCCCGGCCTCGTCAAACATCCCTTGCTCACGGTATAGCTCAGCAACCTCTAGCCAATCAATCCAATCCTCCGCTGCCGACCCAGCCACTATGAGGGTCAAGAGCCGCGTCATGTTGTCAAGCTGCTCAGGGGTTGGAGTGTAGGGCGGTGCACTAAACGGACGCCTATCCTTTGGGAAGTTCTCCGGTGGCTTGCTTCCAAGTAGCCTGCGGACCGAACGCTGCCAAGCAGACAATGACGCGTAGTAATCCTCAAACCACTGGGCTTCTTCAAGCGATTGTTCATTGTCCCGGTAAGCGCAATAGATGACCCGGTACTCGTCGTTTAGTCCACGCCAATAGTTACGCCGCGCTGTTACCTCAACATGGGGAGATTTGGTAGTGACGATGATCTGGGGCAGTTGGGCGAATTCGACGTGCTCGGGAGACTTAATTTCATCACTAGCGTTAATGTCTAGGCTGATGGTGTCCCGCAACAAGAAGGCAGTTCCGCACTCGCACATGCGTAGCCCACCATCCGTGGGCATCAATGAATGTTCCTTTTCACCGTCCGTCCAGTACCCATAGGCCATGAAGTTCATTGAGGCATATCTAGGCGTCCCGTACAGCGACTTGCAGCATGGGCTTGCAATTATTGTGCGGCCAACGATTCGGGTCATAGTGGCTAATTATCGGCTTGTCCAGTAGTCTGCAACCCTCAGTTGCCTACCAGAGGGCCCCCACCCCCCATTTTTCATTTGGGTCCCATCCGACTACCTTACGCTGAGTTTGGGACGAACGAGGGGCAAATTTTCAAAAGTAAGTTGGCTTAGGATGGGGCTATGAAGCTAGTCACCGGCTTTGTATTAACTAAGGCATTTATTTAAACTACCAAATTTGAAATGAAAATTGTTTTTCCTGCCGGTCATATATGCAATCTATTCTTTTTCTTTTAAGCACACCATCTTGCCCCTGAATTAACAGCCTATCAGTTCTGTACTCTGCTATTTTCGGCCTATTGAAGCTAAAATCTATATTTTCAAAAACTATATCTGTATGCGGAAGAATAAAGCTAACCCCCTGCGCTTTATCCCATTGATAAATATAATTCATGCTCCTTAGATAGTAATCTACCCTGACGCTGCAGCTAATGGCCTCACTATCTCTCAGCTTCCTATTCATCGAATCATTAGCGGTATATTTCACAGACGAACTAGTGGAGGGTAAAGTTCCCCTTTCTGATTTATCGATCTGAGAATCGCCTATGAATTTCCCATTAATCCATTTCCCTTCTTTTAAAATCGCACCGTTTATTGCGTATTCTTTACCATATCCATTCCTTAGTCCGATCGCATATTTGCCTAAATATCTTGAGCCATCTGGATTTACAAACTCACCTTTCCCGTTTGCCTTGCCATCGCGATATCCTCCTTTATAAGTCCCGCCTTTGGGGGTGACTCTCTCCCCATAACAGTTTGACCATGTTGAAACACTATATTCACCTAAGCATCTAGGGAGATTGGAACTTATTATTTCGCACGGCGTGGATACACTTGATCCATTTTTTAATTCCGCTTCATAATCTGTGATCGAGGCGCAGGTTTGGGGATTTAGCGCGTTATCGGGAGAGGCGGCATCTCCTACCTTTGAGTAGCTCATCAAAAAGATTATTAAAACTATTAGCGATGTTTTTTTATTAATTTGAAACATATTTCTACCTTTATTTCTCTCCAAAGCAACTAAAGCCGGCCTCGCTGCAATTATTTTATAGGAAATACCATTTATCCAGCCGATGCAATCTGCGAGGCGCAGTATCTAGGCGTTTTATGAATCCATCTAACTTTAAAAGTGGCATCGTAGTCGAAAGTTAAGCCGCCCGCTCAAGGTGCCATAAAAAACATGACAACTGGTAGAACCAGTAATCAAATACACACTTTGTGGTGCAAAGGAATTAAGCCATTGATTTGAGTGGACCAGCGTCAATCGTTGTTTAGGCTCTTAGGGGTCGTTATGGGTGGAAATTAACACTGATTCAAAGCATGCATTGTTCCAACACCATATTTTGAAGCTCCGGATAAGCCTCAGCCATCCTAGTCGGCTTCGGGCCACGAGTCCTAGACCCTGACATAAACCCCATCTTATGTCCTACTTCCTCAAGCACCGCCAGACGGGCACTAGCTAGGCTGCTGTCGGTTCGCGCTTGGCGCGTTTCATTGCCGTGGATGGTTCGCGCATCGGCACAGCGTTGCC